>ENA-UOOE01002357-UOOE01002357.1-fermentation-metagenome-genome-assembly--contig:-NODE-2357-length-13669-cov-5.426032_pt1 | contig 13669 bp, 10 predicted proteins | sample MGYA00245776_ERZ724021 | MGnify/ENA primary metagenome ERZ724021 (study PRJEB28704, sample SAMN03018321) | fermentation metagenome | biome: anthropogenic terrestrial biome; feature: soil; material...
TGCCGGAACATATTTTTGCTATTGAATACAAAAGAGGATCAGCATGGCCTTACGATTATGATAGTCACGCCGCATTTACGGGAATGTCAGGTAGTGATGAAGTCGCAGGCTTTGATGTTGCTGTCCCTTCGTTGGCAGTTTATTCCACCTGGGATAGCAGAGACTATCGAAAAAAAGTGGCTCTTGCCGATAGCGCACATTATAATGGCCTGCTTGTGCCATATACTAAGTTTCAGGGTACACAACGCCCGCATATTGCCAAATACTGGCGGCGAATGGGAGTTCCGCGTGACCTGGTTACTGATACTGAAAATAATTACGCCATCTACCGATTTGCAGAGGTTTTACTCACAGCAGCAGAAGCATTGAATGAGGTAAGCGGCCCTACTGCAGAAGCACAGGGATATGTAAACCAAGTGCGTGCCAGAGCACGGAACTGGGCAGGAAAAGCAACCGATTTTCCTGCAGACGTGAATACCGGAATTTCCAAAGATGATTTCAGGACCCTTGTCCTGGAGGAAAGGAGGCTCGAACTCAGCTTTGAATTTAAACGCTGGTGGGATATCAAGCGTCGGAAAATGGGAGATGATGTTTTCAAAGGGCCCAACTCCCTGGAACCTCATCCTAATTTTAATGACAACCAATATTTGTTGCCAATCATGCAGCGGGACATTGACTTGAATCAGAATCTGACTCAAAACCCCGGATACTAAAGTCATTGTGAACATATGGTTTCAACCAATGATGTTTTGAAGACGATAAAACAAATTTGTCCGGTCTAGGTTGATTCATTTCTGTTATATCTGTTTTACAGATGGAGAAATAGATCATCAGTATCTCAGACAGCGTTTTCAAATCGCCCATTGTACATTTTCATTGAGGAAAGAGTTGTATTTATCAACTCTTTCCCATAATGAAAATTTAATCACCGTAATTTTTCTCACCACATTATCCGATTATGAATATAATCGGGTGAATCGGCCTAATCACTGATTAACAAAACAGTCATATAATATTCATAAACATTCAATATGCAAAGGACTTATTTTTTCATTTTGTTCATCTTTATTTCTTCAGTTGCATTTTCAACTGAGCCTGTCAATCCTGCAGCCACTCAGGATGTAAAAAAAGTATTGAAATACATTATTGATCTGAAGGGAAATGGTGTTTTGACCGGACAACAGAATTTGGCTGACAGTGTGACTAAATGGACAAACAAGGTATTCGGGATTACTGGCAAATATCCGGCTTTACTGGGTCAAGATTTCAGTTACGGCAAAGAAGCTTTCAAAAAGCGAATGAATATTACAAACGCAGCCATTGAACAGTGGAAACTGGGAGGATTGGTTACCATATCGTGGCATCAGGTTAGCCCAGACAAATGGGATGGATCGGCAAATGAAGGAGAATTCAGCGATACTCAGGTAGCAATGACAAAGGAACGTTTCCGAGAACTTTTGCAGGAGAAAACGGTAATCCATGACAAATATATTGCCCATATTGATACTATCGCAACTTATCTGAAAACACTAAGAGACTCAGGTGTAGTTGTTTTGTGGCGACCTTATCACGAAATGAACGGAGGTTGGTTTTGGTGGGGAGCTAAACAGGATTTTAAAAGATTATGGAAATTAATGTATGATAGATATACAATTCATCATGGACTGAACAACCTGATCTGGGTATGGTCGCCAAACATTTCTAACCCGATAGTTGAGTATTATCCCGGTGATGACTATGTTGACATTGTTGGTTTTGACGGGTATCCGAGAGATGTGCGAAATTGGGACAGCGATGAAACGTTGAAAAATGAACTGGACGAAATGAAGAAATTAAGCAAAAACAAAATTATCGCATTGACAGAAGTGGGATGGTTACCTGAGATGGAGTGGTTGAAAAAAGAACGCCCTGAGATTGTTTGGTTTTTATGTTGGTGGACTCACCTGACAAAAGAAAACACAGAACTGACCATTCAACAGATCTACAACCATCCATACGCAATAAACAGAGACAGGGTGAACTGGAAGTCAACACATTAAAATCAAATGTCATCATTGAACGGAACAACTTATTTTAAAGGATATTTAATGTATCATTCGAAATTGGAATGCAAGTGTATTAGAAAAAGTTACTATTCTCTATTCTGTAACATGAAGTTATTGATAAATGCATCTTTGTGTTATGTCCGCAACCAATGAAAAAAACAGCTGGATTCATGGTATCGGTCCTGGGCTGATCGTTGCCGCTCTTGTTTTTGGGCCCAGTAAACTTACCATCACTTCAAAAATTGGCGCAAACCATGAATATGGACTATTGTGGGTTATCGCTGTGGCGATCTTTTTCATGGCAGTCTATACTGTGATTGCCGAACGGATCGGGATCGCTTCAGAAAAAACGCTATTGGCCATGATAGGGGAAAGATGGGGAAAAGGATTCTCTATGCTGATAGGAATCGCGATTTTTTTAGTTTGCACCTCATTTCAGGCAGGTAATTCCGTGGGTGTGGGTATTGCAATAGGTGAATTGACCGGTACAAGCAATGTTATTTGGATTATTGTGTTCAATTGTATTGGTATCGGGCTCCTTTTTTTTAGAAAATTCTACAATGTCCTCGAGAAGGTGATGATGTTTCTGGTGGGGCTTATGTTGCTGGCATTTTTAATCACTCTCTTTGAAGTGAAGCCTAATGTCACAGGAGTGGCTAAAGGTTTTATTATTCCACATATACCGGAAGGATCAATGGGATTAATCATTGCATTTATGGCATCCTGTTTCTCAATTGTCGGCGCATTTTATACCTCTTACCTGGTACAGGAACGTAAAAAAGCGGCGAAGGGACTTGAAAGCAGATCAAAAAACAGCAGCCTGACCGGAATTATTATTCTTGGGTTACTCAGCGCGATAGTGATGATTTGTGCCGGCGCAATTCTCTTTCCCCAGGGTATCGAGGTGAAAACCGCAACGGATATGTCCATGGCTTTAGAGCCTGCCTTCGGGGTATACGCATCCGCGGTGTTCCTGATAGGGCTCTTTGCTGCAGGCTTCTCTTCCATTGTTGGCAACGCTACGGTGGGCGGCACGCTTCTAAGTGATGCATTTGGCGGCGGGGGAGCCTTCAGCTCAAGTAAAACGCGCGTTTACATCGCATTGGTTATGATCGTCGGTGCAATCATTTCAATCTTATTCGGTGGAGCACCTTTAGAGTTAATTGTTTTTGCTCAAAGTATTACAATATTTATCGTCCCTTTAATCGGCGTTACCATGTTCTTCATTGCAAATGATAAAAAGTACATGGGTGAAAATAAGATCAACCCCTTTTTAAAGATATCGGGAGCGCTCGGGTTAATTGTGATTGTTTTGCTGGCTGTGGTGAATTTCATCGATATTTTCCTAAAATAATTTGCTGTTTCTGAAACGATAACCTGTTTATTTTTGAAATAACATTCTGTTCAATATGACAAAAGAAGATGTGCTAAGCGATTATCTAAAACCTTCACGGAGGTTGGCCAATGACATTGCCAAAATAGAGGGTGATATCCTTATCCTGGGTGCCGGGGGAAAAATGGGCCCGGCAATGGCAAAGCTGGCTCAGGATGCCATCAATGAGGCTGGAATTGAGAAAAAAATTATTGCTGTATCCCGCTTCTCCGAAGATTCCGTTTTCGAAAGATTAAATAGTCAGGGGATAGAGACAATTAAGGCTGATCTGTTAAACGACAATGATCTGGATAAACTGCCCCAGATTCCGAATATAATTTATCTTGCAGGACACAAATTCGGTACGTCCGGGAACGAGTCTTATACCTGGACAATGAACTCCTATTTGCCCGGGAAAGTAGCCGAAAAATTTCACAAGTCTAATATAGTCGTTTTCTCTTCCGGAAACGTGTATCCCTTATCACCCGTCGTGAACGGGGGAATGACAGAGGATATGCAGGCTTCGCCAGTAGGCGAGTATGCTCAGTCCTGTTTGGGAAGAGAGCGCGTTTTCGCATATTTTTCCCGTAAAAACAGCACGCCTATGTTTATTTACCGACTCAATTATGCGAATGATGTAGCGTATGGCGTTTTATTGGAAATTGCCAAATCCGTCAAGGAGGAAGGAGAGATTGACTTGAGCATGGGGAACGTGAATGTTATTTGGCAGGGTGACGCCAACGAAATCGCCATAAGAGCGCTGCTACATTGCTCAACACCCCCAAGAGTAGTAAATGTGACCGGTCCGGAGATGATTTCCGTAAGATGGCTGGCCAATGAATTTGGTAAGATATTCGGTAAATCCCCAAAATTTTCAGGCATTGAATCATCTGATGCCCTGCTGAGCAATGCCGCCGAATGTTTCAAACTCTTTGGCTATCCGAATGTCAGCCTGAAACAGATGGTTGAGCTGATTGGATGCTGGGTGGCGGAAGGTGGAAAGACAATAAATAAACCCACCCATTTCCAGGAGAGGAAAGGTGAATTCTAAACGGAAGCGGCTATGGCAGAAACGATAAAAAAAGAGGTGTTAACCAGGTTAAAAGAGGGCGGATTCATTCCTGCGCACCCCTTGGCATTAAACGAGGATTTAACTATAGATGAAGCGTCCCAGAGAAGATTAACGCGCTATTATATTTCCTGTGGTGTGGATGGAATAGCCATCGGGGTGCATACCACCCAGTTCGAGATAAGGGATCCGGAATACAGTTATTTTGAAAGAGTGCTGGCGATTGCTGCTGATGAAATCGCACGCTCCGGGGCAGGATCTTCCTTTATTAAAGTGGCAGGCATCTGCGGGCCGGTCCAACAGGCAGTCAAAGAGGCTGAAATCGCTGTAAGCCTCGGGTATGATCTGGGTCTGTTAAGCATGGGAGGATTGGATAATCTCTCTGAGGATGAGCTGATCGCCCGCGCAAAGGCTGTGGCCCGGGTAATACCCGTTTTTGGATTTTACCTCCAACCATCCGTGGGAGGAAGAGTATTCAGTTACTCTTTCTGGGAAGAGTTCTGCAAGATCGATCATATATACGCGATAAAAGCAGCTCCTTTCAACAGGTATTATACCTTGGATGTGATCAGGGCTGTGTGCAACTCTCCCAGGAACAATGAGATCGCGCTATATACGGGAAATGATGACAACATTGTTCTCGATTTGATCACGCCCTATTCAATTAAGGCGGACAACCGTTTGGTTGAAAAAAGATTCGCTGGGGGATTGCTGGGGCATTTCGCGGTCTGGACCAAAAAGTCGGTCGAACTGTTTCATTTTATCAAAGAGGGACTGAGAGAGAACAGTCTCAACCATGAAGAGATACTTAAAATTGCTGGTGAGATTACCGACATGAACGGGGCGCTCTTTGATGTGGCCAACAATTTTAAAGGTTCTATCTCCGGAATCCATGAAATTTTAAGAAGGCAGGGGTTGATGAAGGGTACCTGGTGTTTGAACCCGCGCGAACAATTGTCAAAGGGACAATCAGAGGAGCTTGACCGTGTCACCTCCCAATATGCGCGGTGGACGGATGATGAATATGTAAAGCTGTTTATTGTCAACGATAAAGGTTGACAGGTGATAACAACGAAACGTCTATGAACAAAAAGGATGATATTAAGCGTCTTGCTTCTGAAATAAAAAATGACATTATTTCTAAAAGAAGATATCTGCACCAAAACCCGGAATTATCTTTTCAGGAGTATAACACCTCGGCATTTATAAAAGACTCCTTGAATGCCTTGGGTATTACATGGGAGCCTATAGTGGGCACCGGCGTTGTGGCTACGATTCAAGGACGATATGATTCTGATCAGGTAGTCGCTGCAAGAGCCGACATGGATGCGTTGCCTGTTTCAGAAAAAACAGATCTGAGTTACATATCTTTAAATGATGGCGTTATGCATGCCTGTGGACATGATGTTCATGTTTCTTCACTTTTAGGAGTAGCGGAGATACTCACAAAACTGGACAATAACTTCAGCGGGACAGTAAAGCTGATTTTTCAGCCTGCCGAAGAGATATTGCCCGGGGGAGCAATGCGGGTCATTCAAGAGAATGCCCTGGATAACCCCAAAGTAAACGCGATGATCGGACAGCATGTAATGCCCTCCATACCGACAGGGAAAGTGGGTATTAAACCGGGAGAATTTATGGCATCCATGGATGAGATAAGAATAAAGATTTCAGGTAGGGGAGGACATGGCGCAGAACCCCATAAAAACAGCGATCCGATAGTGGCAGCTTCGGCAGTTATACTTGCATTGCAGCAGGTTGTGAGCCGGCTGAATAACCCCAACACCCCGTCGGTTCTCTCTTTTGGGAAAGTCCAGGCGAACGGATCCATAAATATTATCCCCGACGAGGTTTTGATTGAAGGAACTTTTCGTACCGTGGACGAGCAGTGGAGAAACGAGGCGTGTAAAAGAATTGAATCCATAGTCCATTCGGTCGCGGAAGGATATGGATGCCAATCCGTCATCGATATAAGAAAGGGATACCCCTCGCTTCATAACGATATTACATTAACGAAAAGGATTAAAGAACTGATGCGTGATTATTTGGGAGCGGAGAATATTATAGATCTGCCCGTTTGGATGGCTTCCGAGGATTTTGCTTATTATGCCCGGGTGACGGATGCCTGTTTCTATGCATTGGGAGTGGGATATGAAGGAACCGAAAATCCCTCGCTGCATAATCCGTTGTTCGATATCAATGAGGATTCCATCGAACTCGGTATTGGATTGATGACCTATCTGATTTTAAGTTTATTAAATAAATAATATTGTCCAAATGGCAAAAGTACAACCATTTACAAATCTACAATTAAGCGCATTGGTTATTTTACGATTTCTCGCTGGCTGGCACTTACTTTATGAAGGAGTCTCTAAACTGCTTAATCCCGGCTGGTCCGCTGCTGGCTTTCTCGGGGAATCTCAATGGATCATGTCTGGAATTTCCAATTGGATTGTCTCGAATAACAATGTATTGAATGCGGTAGATTTTTTAAATACATGGGGGCTTATCGCGATCGGATTGGGATTGATCCTGGGATTGTTCACAAGTTTTGCCGCATTTTCGGGAGCAATCCTTTTGTTCATATATTACTTCAATAATGCCCCAATCGTTGGTATAGAATACACGATTCCCTCAGAAGGAAATAATCTTCTTGTCAACAAAACCCTCATTGAAGCCATGTCACTTTTTGTTCTGGCCGTTTTTCCTACCGGTTCAATTATTGGCCTGGATGTCTTTATTAATCGTTTAAAAATTAGAAAATGAATACAAGAAAAGAGAAACCTCATCCCGATGAAGATAAAAACATCCTCTCGCGCAGAAGTGCATTGAAAGCATTGGCAGGGATACCGGTTTTGGGATTATTCGGATATGAACTGTTTGATAAAATAAGCTGGGACAAAAAAAAACAGTCCCGGTTAATTAAAGAATTGGGACTTGAAGACATCCATATCCAACAAAAAGTCCCTGCCGTTTCAAAAGGTGATCTGATCCGGATTGGAATAATAGGCTTTGGAAACAGGGCGAATGCACTTGCCAACGGACTCGGGTTTATGCATCCCGAAACAGTGGAAAGCTATACAAAAAGCGGCAGGTTAAAAAACTGGCTGGAACAGGAAAATTTAAATGTGGCAATCACCGGAATCTGCGATGTGTTTGATATGAATGCAGAAAGAGGATTGGTTACAGCCGGAAACGAACTTTTAGCAGGCGGAGCCAAACCGTCGGGATTAAAGGTCAAACGATACCGGACTTACCGGGAGATGTTGGATGATGATTCTATCGATGCAGTGGTTATTGCCACACCCGACCATCATCATGCCCGCATGACCACGGATGCGGTAAAGGCAGGAAAACATGTCTTTTGTGAAAAAAGTATTGCATTACACGAAGATGAATTACAGGAAGTATATCATACGGTAAAAAACAGCGACCGCGTATTCCAGCTTGGCCACCAGATTACCAAGAATGTTGTTTTTCAGCAAGCGAAGGAGATTATCAAAAGAGGAATTCTCGGGAAAATTGCTTTGGTTGAGACCACTACAAACCGAAATAGTGCCGAGGGAGCCTGGATCAGACATCTGGACGAATATGGCAACCCGAAACCGGGAAGCCTAAAGACAATTGACTGGGAACAATGGTTGGGTGACTGTCCGAAAGTCCCTTTTACAATTGATCGGTTTTATAATTGGACAAAGTTTTTTGATTACGACACCGGGATGTTAGGACAACTTTTTACACATGAATTCGATGCAGTAAACCAGTTGCTTAATATTGGAATCCCAAAATCGGCGGTTTCCTCCGGCGGTATTTATTTTTGGAAGGATAACCGGGAAATACCCGATCAAATCCAGTCCGTTTTTGAATATCCCGATAAAGAGCTGACTTTAATGTACAGCGGTTGCCTTGCTAACAGCCGACAGCGGGGACGTTATTTTATGGGACCCGACGCATCCATGGAGTTAAGTGGAACATTAACCATTACAGCAGACAACGACTCTGTAAAATATAAAAAACAACTTGAAGCCGGACTTTTCAATGCAAACAGTCCCATGATTCACGTGAGTCCAGGATCGGGAGAAATTGATGCTATATCAACCGCAACCGAAAAGTATTATGCCTCAAGAGGCCTCACCACCACCAAAATAAACGGAAAGGAAATTGATGTCACACACCTGCATCTCAAGGAGTGGATCGATTGTATCCGCAACGGCGGAGAGACCAGCAGCAATATCGAACGTGCATATGAAGAAGGTATAACCGTATTGATGGCACATAAATCGTATGTGGAAAAAAGAAGGGTTGAATGGGATCCGGTAAGGAATAAAATTATATAATTCTAACGAGCTACTGATTATTTAAATGGACTCAAATAAAAAAATAATGATTAATCAGGTAAATCAAATATTTCTATGTAGTTTCCTGTTTTTATCCTTATTCCCGGTGAGTTTCGCTCAACCAGCGTCGCATTGGGTATCCTACCCTTCTGCCAATCAAACAGCATACGGAGTATACCATTTCCGAAAAAGCTTTGAACTGGATAAAGTCCCCGACAAAATGGTTATCCACGTTTCAGCCGATAACAGGTATAATCTTTTTGTGAATGGCAAACGGGTTTGTTACGGACCGGCAAAAGGTGATCTTAAGACTTATAAGTACGATATAATTGATATCGCTCCATTCCTACATATCGGCGAAAACCTTCTGGCAGCACTTGTTTTTAATGGAGGCGATGATAAACCTATGGCATTTATTTCGGTACAAACGGCTTTTATGTTGCGTGTGGAAAACAGCAATTTTAGTGAATTGAATACTAACAGTAACTGGAAAGTCTATAAAAATCCTGCGTATCGGGTGATTTCCTATCATGAGATGTTATTTAAAGAACGGTGGTTTTATGGGTTTTATGCCTGTGGCGGCGGTGACGAGATCTTTGCCGAAAAATATCCATGGGGTTGGGAAACAACAGGATTTGACGACAGCGGTTGGATTGCTGCTGAACCATTGCTGTTTGACAAGCAACCGCCCTGGAACCTTGTTCCAAGAAACATCGCATTTATGGATGACCATTTGGCCTATCCCGCCAAAATCCGAAAGGTGAACAACGTCAATATCCCTGTTGGTAAATGGGACGGAACATCAAGTTTAACCATTCCTGCCAATACCAGTGCCAACATTTTAATCGATTTTGAGGTGCTGACTATGGGATATCCCGAACTGACTGTACATGGTGGTGCGGGTAGCCGCATTCAGGTAAAATATGCAGAGGCGCTATATGAAGCGGTTCACCTGAAGGCCCATCGTGACTCGGTGAATAATCTGAATATGTTTGGCGTATGGGATATTTTTCATGCAGATGGAGGAGAATGTATGTTCCGGCCGTTGTGGAAGCGATGCTTTCGCTACGTCCAGTTCAATGTGGAAACCAAAAACGAACCGTTAGAAATCGGTTCATATATTCTTGAATATTCAGGGTATCCCTATCCAGAAATGGCAACCTTTGAAAGTGACAATGAAAAGCTGAACGAAATTTTTGAGATGAGCCAACGTACGTTGCGTATGTGTTCGGGAGAAACTTATTACGATACACCGTTTTACGAACAGTTGAGTTATGGAGGGGACAACCGGCCTATTGCAGCCATTTCAACCTACAATTCTACCGATGACCGGCTTCTACGTGAAGTTTTAAGGCTTTACCCTCAGTCGGAAAACAAAGAAACTGGTTTGTTTAAGTCGGCTTATCCTTCCCGCTTCGATTTTGATATGGGAACATGGTCTATGGGATGGGTGCAAACACTGCTTGATTATTACCTGATGCGGGGTGATTCTGCTTTTGTCCTGCAGTTTACCGATAACATAGAAGGGGTATTGCGGTTTTATGAACGTCACCTCGACGAACGTACCGGATTGATCGGCGTAGTAAAAAATCAAAACTTCGTCGACTGGAGTATTACAAAAGGGAGTTTAGTACGCCGTAATGAAAATGGTGAAGCAAGACAGTCTGGTTTGCTCACCCTTTATTATGCCCATACGCTCGACTGTGTCTCCAGACTTTATCAGGAAACAGGATTGACAAGCCGTTCGGCGCATTGGAAAGAGCTTTCCGGAAAAATAAAGGCAGCAGTGTACACCAATTGCTGGGATGAACAGAAGCAACTCTTCCGCGATTATGCTGATAAGGAGATTTTCTCGCAACATACCAACATTATGGCTATTTTATGCGATTTAGTACCGCCATCAGCGCAAACTGAGTTGCTACACCGTATTTTACAGTTTGAAAGTTTCGAAGAGATGGCCAGTTCCTATTTCTCCTTTTTCCTGTTTAAAGCCATGGAAAAAACCGGGAACGAACATCTTTATCTCGATAACCTGGATTTCTGGTATAATTTTATCGATCGGGGTCATACAACCTGTGGCGAAACCGGGTTTGCTTCACACGACCGCTCCGATTGCCATGCCTGGAGCGCCCATCCGGCCTACTTCCTACTGAGTTCAGTGTGCGGGATAAAACCGGCCGATATTGGTTTTAAAACAGTAAAAATCGAACCACATCTGGGGGAACTCAAAAGTTTAAAAGCCGATATGCCTCATCCAACCGGTCGTATCAAAGTGGAGTATCAACTCACAAAAAAAGGATTGCAGACCCTTATTGTTTTGCCTCAGGGTATGTCGGGCTCATTCAGATTTAAAGGAGCAGAAAGAATATTGACTGAAGGCGAGAATAGGTTTATTTTGTGACAAGAAATTTTTAAAATTATTATCTTTGTTTATGAAAAGTATTATAAAGATTACACCGCTTATCTTCCTTACACCCTTGTCCTGCCAGCAAAAACAACCGCAGGAACAGGAACTACCGAATATCCTCTGGTTAACCTCGGAAGACAACAGCCCATTCCTGGGTTGTTACGGCGACACCCTTGCCACAACACCCCACCTCGACAAACTGGCCTCGCAAGGCTTCCTCTATACCCATGCCTATGCAAACGCGCCGGTCAGCGCACCTTCAAGGAATACGATCATCACAGGGGTATATGCCAACTCGGCCGGGAATGAGAATATGCGCAGTACCTACGCAAAAAGCGATGAGGTAAGGTTTTATCCCCAATTCTTAAGGGAACTGGGGTATTATTGTACCAACAATAAAAAGGAAGATTACAATATCCTCGGGAAACAGCTCTCCGGTATATGGGATGAGTCGTCCGACCAGGCCCATTACAAGAACCGGAAACCGGGGCAACCCTTCTTTGCCATATTCAACACCACCCTCTCCCACGAACATGTGATACACGAGTCAATACCTGACAGTGAACTAAGGCATGATCCAAGGAAGATGTCCCTGCCTCCCTACCACCCCCGTACTCCCGAAATGGAACATGACTGGGCACAATATTATGATTATATTGAGAGGATGGATGCCTGGATAGGTGAGCAACTCAAGGAACTGGAAGATAATGGACTGCTGGAAAATACAATCGTATTCTATTATGCAGACCACGGCGGTATCCTGGGCAGGAGCAAGCGCTACATTTATGAGTCGGGGACACGGGTCCCACTTATCGTCCGCATTCCCGATAAATACAAGCATCTGTTTCCCAATAGTGAAAAGGGGACAAAAGTCGACAGGTTAATCAGCCTTGTAGACCTGGCTCCGACCCTGTTAAGCATTACAGGTATACCCAAACCGGCATATATGCAGGGGAATGCTTTTCTTGGACCCGACACGACAGAAGACCCGGAGTACGTGTATATGTTCAGGGGCAGGATGGATGAAAGATACGACCTCTCCAGGGCTGTGCGCGACAGGAAATACAGGTACATTAGAAACTATATGCCCCACAGGATCTACGGCCAACATATAGACTATCTTTGGAAGGCACCTTCCCTTGCATCGTGGGAACAGGCGTACCTGAACGGGGAATGCAATGAGGTGCAAGGCAGGTTCTGGCAATACAAACCGGCGGAAGAGTTATACGACACAGAAAATGACCCCTGGGAAGTGGTAAACCTTGCGGGTAAGCCGGAATACGGGGAAGTCCTCGAACGTATGCGCAGGGCAAACAGGGAGTGGCTACTGGAAATCAGGGATGCAGGGTTTATCCCTGAAGCAGACCGGTCGACAAGGACAAAGAACCGCGCTATATATGACTATATGAGGGAAGAAAATATTCCTCTTGAAGAGATAGTCAATGCTGCGGAAATAGCAAGTGAGGGCAACCCGGAAAATCTGCCGCTGCTGGTCAAATTCCTGGAGAGTGACGACAGCGCTATTCGTTACTGGGGAGCCATGGGACTCCTGATCCTGGGTGAAAAGGCACGGCCGGCCGTTCCGGCTTTGGAAAAGGCATCCGCAGATGATTTCCCGAATGTGGCAACCGTCGCAGCGGAAGCCTTGTATTCCCTGGGGAGAAAGGAGTTGGCTGAACAGATACTCCTGGACAAACTGAAAAATGACGATCATACCTGTACATTTGCCTTGAACTCAGTTGATGTATTGGGTATTGACAGCAAGGCTGTAAAGGACAAAGTCTCCGAGATCGCTGAAAAGTATAAACTACAGTACAACCTGAGCGCAGCCAAATGGTTACTGGAAAAGTGGGGAATATAGATTAAAACAGAGGATTAAGAATAACTAAATAATAACGAACAATGAATAAGCTTTTATTAAAAATCTCAATTGTAATCTGCTTGTTGGGAGTATTCCCTTTTTTTGCATGGAGCCAGCAATCGGTCTCAGTTACGAATTTCAAAAACAACCCTCTACCAAAAAATCCCACTTCGTTAAAAATACTGGGTATTGGTAATAGTTTTACGGATGACGGAATGCAATACCTGCCCGATCTGTTGAAACACGCAGGCATAGATAATGTTATGCTGGGGAGATTGGTGCGTGGGGGGTGCTCCCTTGAACAACACCATAAGATTTATACATCCGGAGAAGCCGGTTATCCACGCTATGAGAAGTCATACCCCGGAAAGAATGCCTGGGAAAAGGTAAAGGAGCCATGCGGATTTGTAGAAGCTGTTGCTGATAAAGCCTGGGATATTATCGTGATTCAACAGGTATCAGAGCTTGCAGGAGTGTACGAATCTTTCCAGCCCTATCTGAATGAGTTGATAGATGCAATAATGAGTCCGCTCCGAAAAGTCGGAGTGATAATTTAGTTTAAAATTTTTTGTACAATA
>ENA-UOOE01002358-UOOE01002358.1-fermentation-metagenome-genome-assembly--contig:-NODE-2358-length-13668-cov-6.213252_pt1 | contig 13668 bp, 12 predicted proteins | sample MGYA00245776_ERZ724021 | MGnify/ENA primary metagenome ERZ724021 (study PRJEB28704, sample SAMN03018321) | fermentation metagenome | biome: anthropogenic terrestrial biome; feature: soil; material...
AGGTTATCAAAGAAGCAGAATGAAAAGAAAACTGTCCGAAAAGGGCAGTTTTTTTCAATAAATGAAGGGATTCAGTATTGCAAAACAAGTGTAAATACTTTATACTGATCTTAATACTTGATACTAATACGAGATCCTAAGTATTATATTTGTTCGGGGTGAGTTATTTGAGCAAGTATACGCCGCTGAAGAAAGAAAGACAGCAGGGATTGTTTGATACTTTGAAGAAAGATCCTTTTATTACAGATGAAGAACTTAGCGAGACATTTCATGTCAGTATTCAGACCATCCGGCTGGATCGACTGGAATTGGGGATACCGGAGCTGAGAGAACGGATTCGCCATGTTGCTTCCGAAAATCAGAAAAAGCTTCGGACAATGGATGCTACAGAGGTCATCGGCGACATTGTGGATCTGGATCTGGGGGTCCGGGGGATTTCCATTCTGCAGACGACAGAGGAAATGGTATTTGAACGAACGCAGATTGTTCGCGGCCATTATATATTTGCCCAGGCCGAATCCCTCGCCATAGCTGTCATTGATGCAAAGGTTGCCCTGACGGGAGTCGCCAATATCAAATACAAAATACCGATTTTTGCAGGTGATAAACTGGTGGCGAAGGCGCAGGTTGTGCGTACCCGGGGCAATAAATATTTTGTATGGGTCTTTATCAGAGTGGGGCAGGAGGAAGCATTTCGCGGTAAATTTATATTGGTATCCATTGGGGAAGGAAGGAAATCAAATTGAAAATCATCGTGGATGGCATGGGAGGGGATCATGCTCCCCGGGAGATCGTCCGGGGCAGTGTGAAAGCTGTTCTGGATTATAACATTGACATCACCCTGATCGGGGACCGAAAATGCCTGGAAGCAGAGCTCCAAAAGCAGAACGCTCCAATGGATCGTTTCCATCTGATTTCAGCTTCCCAGGTCATTACCATGGAGGACAGTCCGGTTGCAGCCATCCGGAAAAAGTCCGATTCCTCCATAGTGAAAGGATTGGAGCTTGTCCGGGAGAGCCCGGACCGTGTCCTGATTTCCGCCGGCGCCACAGGAGCATTGTTGGCAGGCGGCATGCTGAAGGTCGGAAGGATCCGGGGAATTGACCGTCCTGCGCTGGCGTCCATCCTGCCAAATCGGAAAGGTGGGACCCTGCTTCTGGATATGGGCGCCAATACGGAGTGCAAGCCGGAGAATCTGGCACAGTTTGCTGCGATGGGCACGATTTACATGGAAAGAGTCCTGGGCAGGCCCCATCCCACTGTGGGTCTGTTGAATGTCGGTACAGAAAGGACAAAGGGCAGCGGGCTTTATCGGTCTGCCTATCAACTGTTGGAGAAAAGAAAGGGAATCCGTTTTCAGGGCAACGTGGAAGCAAGGGAAATACCAGGCGGCGCAGTAGACGTCTTGGTATGCGACGGCTTTACCGGGAATGTGATCCTGAAATATACGGAAGGTTTGGCTTTCAGCTTTCTTGAAATGATGAGGGAAGAACCGAAACAGGCTCCGGCAAGCGAACCGTCCGGGAATTCCTTCCTGAAGTCCGGCCTGGCCGGATTCCGGAAGAGAATGGATTACACTGAAGTCGGGGGCGCTCCGCTGCTTGGAATCCGGGGCGGTATTATAAAGGCTCATGGCAGTTCGAATGCGACAGCTATCAAAAACGCAATTTACCAGGGCATATTATATCTGAAAAATGGTGTATTGGAAAGGATACAGGATGCGGTATCCGATCAGGAGGGGAAGAGATGACAGAAACACTGTTTCCTGCAGGCATAGTTGGAACCGGTTCCTATGTGCCCGACAGGATTATGACAAATCAGGATTTGGAAAAATTAGTGGATACCAGTGATGAATGGATTGTCACCCGCACCGGGATCCGGGAAAGAAGAATTGCAGCGAAGGAGCAGGCGACCTCAGATTTGGGCACCATTGCAGCCAGACGGGCTTTGGAGGATGCCGGGATGCAGGCCGGGGATGTGGATCTGATCCTTGTCGCCACGGCGACACCGGATATGAATTTTCCCTCCACGGCCTGCCTGATTCAAAATAACCTGAAAGCCGTTCGTGCAGCAGCCTTTGATGTGGAAGCGGCGTGTTCCGGTTTCCTGTATTCCCTTTCCATTGCAGCACAGTTCATTGCAACCGGATTCTATCGGAATGTCCTGGTGATCGGTGCGGAATGTCTGAGCCGATTTACCAATTGGAAGGATCGCAATACCTGTGTCCTGTTCGGTGACGGAGCAGGTGCAGCGGTAGTCCGCCGCGTGGAGCAGGGCTATGGGATACTGTCCGGCACCATGGGTGCGGACGGCAGCGGCGGTGATCTGCTGAAGCTGCAGGCAGGCGGTTCCAGGCTTCCCGCTTCACAGGAAACGGTAAGGAATCATCTTCACTATGTGCATATGGAAGGCAGCGAGGTGTTCAAATTTGCCGTCCGGATTATGGTATCTGCAGCGAGAGAGGCAATGGACCTTGCCGGCATTACCACAGAGGATCTGGACTATCTGATTCCCCATCAGGCCAACATCCGTATTATCAAGGCGGCTGCAAAACATCTGAAGATCAGTGCGGACAAGGTGTGGATCAATCTGGACCGATATGGAAATATGTCGGCAGCCTCCATACCGGTTGCATTGGATGAAGCAGCCCGATCCGGAAAAATCCGGAAAGGGAACATCATCTGCATGGTAGGGTTCGGAGGCGGACTGACATGGGCATCCTCCATAATGAAATGGGCAAAATAAGAAGTACGGGGAGGCAATTCGATGAAAACGGCGTTTCTTTTTCCGGGTCAGGGAGCTCAGTACATCGGCATGGGCAGGGAATTATACGAACATTCTGATATTGTCCGGAACAGATTTGATCAGGCGGATCAGATTCTGAACGAAGATTTTGTGGATCTTATTTTTCATGGCAGTGAAGAGGATATCCGGAAAACAGAGAATACACAGCCCGGCATTCTCATGGTAAGCACTGCAATATCCGAGCTGCTCAGAAGCAGGGGGATTGTTCCGGCCATGACCGCAGGACTGAGCCTTGGAGAATACAGTGCTCTTGTTGCAGCCGGAGCCATATCCTATGAGGATGCCCTGCCTCTGGTCCGGAAAAGAGGACAGCTCATGAACGGGGCGGTGCCGTCAGGCAAGGGTGCCATGGCTGCCGTAATTGCATTGGATGCAGATAAGTTGACGGCGTGCTGCAAGCAAGCTGCTGCATTTGGGACAGTCGGGATAGCCAATTACAATTGCCCGGGCCAATTGGTTCTGACCGGCGGGGCTGCTGCAGTCCAAAAGGCGTCGGAGCTTGCGCAGGAAGCCGGTGCAAAGAAGATCGTACCTCTCCAGGTGAGCGGACCATTCCATTCTCCTCTGCTTGAGCCTGCAGGAAAGGCATTGGCAGTGGAGCTGGATCGGATTGCAATAAGGGATCCGGAGATTCCGGTCATAACCAATGTGGAAGCGTTGCCTGTTTCATCTGCGGCCGATGTGAAACGGCTGCTGATTCAGCAGGTCAGTCATCCGGTCCGTTGGGAAGACTCCATACGATACATGCTTTCCTGTGGGGTCGATACCTTCCTTGAGTTGGGCCCCGGGAAGACCCTGACCGGATTTATGAAACGAATCGACCGGTCTTCTGCTTCTTACCATATAGAGGATAAGGCAACACTGGAAAAGGCACTGGCAGGATTGGAGGAGAAAAAATGAATCTGACTGGGAAAGTGGCTTTGGTGACGGGTGCTTCCCGTGGTATTGGAAAGGCCTGCGCCATTCATCTCGCGGATCTGGGAGCAAGGGTTGTTGTGAATTATGCGCACAACCGTGCAAAAGCGGAACAGGTGGTTACTCAGATTCAGCAGAAGGGCGGGGAAGCGACTCCTATTCCGGCAGATGTTTCCAATCAGAAAGATGTGGAGGCTATGGTAAAAAAAGCAGTGGAGATTTATGGAAGTCTGGATATTCTGGTCAACAATGCAGGAATCAACCGGGATATGCTTTTGCTGCGCATGAAGGAAGAAGACTGGGATTCGGTCATCAATACCAACCTGAAGGGTGTGTTTCTGGTAACAAAAGCTGCTGCAAGGTATATGATGAAACAGCGGCAGGGCAGGATCATCAATATCTCTTCGGTGATCGGAATCACCGGAAACGCCGGACAGGCGAACTATGCTGCATCCAAAGCAGGGGTGATCGGGTTTTCCAAATCCATCGCCAGGGAACTTGCCGCAAGGAATATTCTGGTTAATATGATAGCCCCCGGCTTTATCGATACCGATATGACAGAAGAATTAAACGACCAGGCAAAAAAAGGTATTCTGTCGAAGATACCGCTCAAACGTTGTGGAAAGCCGGAGGATGTTGCGTATCTGGCCGGATTTCTGGCTTCGGAGGAAAGCAGTTATCTAACCGGCCAGGTAATTCATGTTGACGGCGGAATGATTATGTAATATTATGTAAAGGTACTACATATTATTATTGTTTGTACAAATTCTATTGCAGGAGGTGAAAGGGATGTTTGAAAAAATACGGGATATTATTGCGGAACAGTTGGGCGTGGAATCGGATGATGTAAAAATGGACTCATCTTTTGTGGATGATTTAGGCGCCGATTCGCTGGATATCGTCGAACTGATCATGGCTTTGGAAGAGGAATTCAATATGGAAATTCCGGATGAAGAAGCAGAGAAGATTGCGACCGTAGGCGATGTCGTTGATTACATCAAGAAAAATTCCTGATTGTTTCCTTGATCGGATTCCCGGAAATGGGAATCCGATCTTTCAAGAATGATTTGTTTTTATTATAAAGTCGATGCAACACAGCTTGTAAACCTGTAGATTGCAAAGACATTTTTTATCATACAAGCACTGGATGCTTTTCCAACCAGGCAGGAGGTTTTTAAATGAGGAAAAGGGTCGTTATAACCGGAATGGGTGCCATCACCCCCCTTGGGAATGATGTGGATTCTTTCTGGAAGAATCTTTGTGATGGCAAATCCGGGATTGATCGCATCACACGCTTTGATCCGGAGAAATTTGACACTCAGATTGCAGCGGAAGTAAAGGATTTTGATCCTCAGGATTATGTGGATAAAAAAGAGGCAAAGCGGATGGACCGCTTTACCCAGTTTGCCATGGCCGCTGCCAAAATGGCAGTGGAACAGGCGGATCTAGATTGGAGCAGAGAAAATTCACAACGCTTCGGGGTTCTGCTTGGTACCGGCGTCGGTGGCCTGGAAACGATGGAGAAGCAGGCTGGGGTCCTGCATACAAAAGGACCCAGGCGGGTCAGTCCTTTTTTTGTACCTATGATGATCGCCAATATGGCTGCCGATCAGATCTCCATAGCTTATGGCGCCAGGGGAATGAACTCCACTGTGGTAACCGCATGCGCTTCCGGCACCGATGCCATTGGAGAAGCTTACCGGGCCATACGTGAAGGGTATGTGGATATTATGATCACCGGCGGAGCCGAGGCTGCCGTTACTCCTTTATCCCTGGCTGGCTTTAGTTCCATGAAGGCTCTGTCCCGCAGGAATGATGAGCCTCAAAAAGCCTGCAGGCCTTTTGACAGGGATCGGGATGGGTTTGTCCTGGGAGAAGGAGCCGGGATTCTTGTTCTGGAAAGTTATGAACATGCCATGAAAAGGGGAACCCGGATTCTGGCGGAGATGGCGGGATACGGACTGACTGAGGATGCGTATCATATTACCGCACCGGCACCGGAGGGGGAAGGAGGAGCCCGCGCCATGAAGGAAGCCCTGGACGACGGCAATATGGCACCGGGGGACATCGATTACATCAATGCCCATGGAACATCCACAGAATACAACGACAAGACGGAGACTGCCGCTATCAAATCGGTGTTCGGTGACACCACAAAGGTGGCAGTCAGTTCCACAAAATCCATGACCGGGCATTTATTGGGGGCTGCCGGCGGGATTGAAGCAATTGCCCTGATCAAGACACTGGAGGATCAGTTTATTCCGGCAACGATCAACTACACGACTCCGGATCCGGAATGTGATCTGGATTATGTACCGAATCATGGGCGCAGGGCAGCAATAAATGCCGCCATGTCCAATTCCTTTGGTTTTGGCGGACAGAATGCCTGCATTATAATGAAGAAATTTGAGGAATAGAGTTCCGGATAACAAATTCAAGGATGTGAACGGAAAGAAATGAAACAGATCGATGACTTTGGCTGTTTGTATACGGCATTGGGATATGAGTTCCGGGACCCGCAGCGGATTGTGACGGCGCTGACCCACAGTTCCTTTGCAAATGAGGCAAAGGGTGATGTTCCCTTCAATGAGCGCCTGGAGTTCCTGGGAGATTCCGTACTTGGTCTGACGGTCAGCGATTATTTGTTCCGGACCTATCCGGATTTTCCGGAGGGAATCCTGACCAAACTCCGTGCGGGAGTCGTATCTGAATTGTCTTTGGCACAGGTAGCCAGAAGATTGAAGCTGGGAGATTATCTCCGGTTGGGAAGGGGAGAGGAAAATACCGGCGGAAGAGTGCGGGATTCCATCCTCGCAGATGCTGTGGAATCCATCATTGGTGCCTTGTATCTGGACAGCAATCTGGAAACGACAAAGGTATTCGTTCTGAGGCAGTTGGTCCCTGCAATCGAAATCCTTATCGCCGGGAAGGGACACAGGGATTATAAAACGGATCTGCAGGAATTCCTGCAAAGCAAATCCACCCTTGGAATTACCTATCAGATTGTCGATGAAAAAGGTCCGGATCACAATAAGATGTTTACGGCTCAGGTTTGCCACGGGGATACCTTTATTGGCCGGGGCAGGGGGAAAAGTAAAAAGGAAGCGGAACAGCAGGCCGCCCGGGATGCCCTGGACAAGTTGAAGGCAGATGGTGAAAGAAGATAAGGATTATCGGTTTGGGATCCGTCAGGCGGGATTTCTTTCATCAGGAACTTCGATTGAGGTGTTTGGAAATTGATTTTAAAGAAACTGGAGATCTATGGGTTCAAATCTTTTGCAGACCGGATTTATATGAAATTTGACAACGGCATTACTGCCATTGTCGGGCCCAATGGCAGTGGGAAAAGCAATATTGCCGATGCAGTCCGCTGGGTTTTGGGGGAGCAGAGCGTCAAATCCCTCCGTGGTTCCAAAATGGAAGATGTGATTTTTTCCGGTACCGAAACCCGAAAATCCCTGGGCTTTGCAGAGGTGTCCCTGACTTTGGACAATGCAGACGGCGCCCTTCCGGTGGAATATGCGGAAATCACCATTACCCGCAGGGTTTTTCGATCCGGGGAAAGTGAGTACTATATCAATCGCAGTGCCTGCCGCCTGAAGGATATTGTGATGCTGTTCATGGACACCGGCGTTGGAAAGGAAGGATATTCCATTATCGGTCAGGGCCGTATTGATGAGATCCTGAGCAACCGGTCCGAGGAACGAAGATATATATTTGAAGAAGCTGCAGGAATCGTAAAATACAAGACAAGGCGGGAAGAGGCAGATAAAAAGCTGGAAAAGACACAGGATAATCTGCTGCGTGCGGAGGACATCCTGTCGGAATTGGAACAGCGGCTTCAGCCTCTGGAGGTGCAGTCCCGAACTGCAAAGGAGTACCTGAAGCGGAAAGAGCAACTGAAGGTTTGTGAAATCAATCGATTTCTAAATCAATATACGCATCATATAAAACGGATTTCTGAATGGAAAAAGCAAATGGATGACCTGGAAAAGGAATTGGCATCGCGCAGGAATGAGCTGGCCAAAATCGAAGCCGGTCGGGACAAGCTGTCAGAATCCCTGAGCCGTCTGAAAGAACAGGCAGAGAAGCTGCGAAAGGAACGCTATGATTTACTGAATCATTCTGAACGTCTCCGTGGTGAGCGGAATGTAAGTCTTGAGCGGATGGAGCAATTCAAAAAAGATTCCGTGAGGCTTCAGGACGAGATTTCCCAGGAACAGAAAGACACAGAGCATTGCTTCCTGCAGAGGAAAACGATGGACGGTGTTCTGACCGGTAAAAAGCAGGCCTTTGGGGAAGCTCAGAAGAAAGCATCCGGACTGCAGACAAAAATAGCGGATCTGGACTTGGAAATCAGTTATAATCAAAAACAGACGGAGGAAACCAAAGAAAATATCATCCGGATCCTGAATGCCATTTCGGATTGCAAAAGTCGTCTGACCCGCTATGAAACGATGGAAACCAACCTGAATTCCAGGCTGGACACCATAACAAAGCGCTCCAATGACATCAGGTCGGAAAAGGAACATTTGTTGGAATCGGAATCCGCCTGTCGGAACAAGGCCCTGTCAACCATTCAAATGACCGAAAAGAAGCAAAAGGAAAAAGAAGCGCTGGAAAAGTCCATACAGGAAGAAAAACAGACCCTTTCAGATCAGGAAGAATCCATACAGAAGCAAAAACGGCAACTGGAGGGGGAACGGTCCCGATTGAAATTGCTCGGGGATATGAAGAGAAGCTATGAAGGTTTCTATCGGGCTGTCCGGGAGGTGCTGACCGCCTGCCGGTCCAATTCCGGCATTGCCGGGAAAGTATGCGGCGTGGTGGCTTCCCTGATACATGTTCCAAAGGATTTCGAAGTTGCCGTTGAGACAGTTTTGGGAGGCAGTCTCCAACACATTGTTACGGAGAATGAGGAGGACGCCAAACATCTGATTGGTTTTCTGAAAAAGAATCATTACGGCCGCGCAACCTTTCTGCCTGTTTCCTCCATCCGGGGAAGGACTTTAAACCGCAGGGAACGGGAGACGCTGGAAATGCCGGGTTGCCTTGGCGTTGCCTCGGAGATGGTTTCCTGTGATCCCAAATATCATGATATTCTGGAGAATCTGCTGGGCAGGGTTGTGATAGCAAATGATCTGGACGCTGCCATTCGCATTGCCCGGCGCTTTTCCTATTCCTTTCGCATTGTCACGCGGGCAGGGGACGTGGTAAACCCCGGAGGCTCCATGACCGGCGGAAGCAGTGCGGTGAAGGGAACCGGCATTCTGAGCCGGGACCGGGAAATCCGGGATACACAGCAGGCAATCACTTCACGGAAGTCCGGCATTGCAGACCTGGAATCCGAAAAAGAAAGATTGCAGATCGTTTATCGCGATCACAGGCAAAGCCTGGAGAAAGCGGGATCTGAGCTGAGAAATATGGAAAAGATTCAGATTTCAGAGAAGGAAGATCTGCGTCGGGTAACGGCTCAAAAAGTTCAGGCGGAGAAGGAACTGGATGCATACCGGGAGGAGCGGAACCAAATTGATCAGGGCTTGAAGGAATTGCACTCTACCATCGAAAAGGCGAAACGGGAGATATCCTCACTGAAGGAAAAAAATGCGGATATTGAGACAAAAGTCGGGGATTCGGAACGCAATTGGAAGGAAAAACTGAAGAAAAAAGAAAGTCTTCATCAAAAATGGACCGATATCCGGATTCAGACGGCAGCTTTGCAGCAGGAGGTGCAGGGTCTGGAGGATCAGATAGGACGAATTCAGGAGGAGGCAGATCATCACAGTGCATCCATGGGTTCCAAAAAGCAAAAGCTTTTAAATAACAAGGATGAGACGGAAAAAATCCAGGGATCCATGGAACAGATGAAAGGCAGAATCCAGGACATGGACAACCAGGCGGAGAGCATGCAAGTGAAAATGGAGGAAACAGAAAGGCAGAGGGGGAAAGCCGAATCCCGTCTTCAGGAGATGGAGAAGGATATCCGGAACTTGGATCAGTCTTCCGGGGAACTGACCGACAAAAAGTACCGGTTTGAGGTGCAATGTTCAAGATATGAGGCAGAACTGGAAAATTACCAGAATAATATATGGGAAGAATATGAGATCACCTACCGGAACGCGCTGTCCTATCGGGATGATTCCCTGACTCCAGGTGAGATAAAGGAGCGGATCCGGGCATTGAAAAAGGAAATTTCCGATTTGGGGGAAGTCAATGTCCGCGCCATTGAAGAGTACCAAAAGGTCCGGGAACGATATCAGTTTCTGAAGGAGCAGCGTAATGATCTGATCACGGCAAGGGAAAATCTGCAGGAAGTCATAGAAGATATTACGGAAACCATGAAGAAACAGTTCCGAAAAGAGTTTGACATCATCAATGAATATTTCGCCACCACATTTCACCAGCTGTTCGGCGGGGGACATGCCCGGTTGGTACTGGAAGATCCAAAAGATGTTTTGAACTGCGGCATTGCTATTACTGCACAGCCTCCGGGAAAGAAACTGCAGAACCTGTCCCTGTTGTCCGGAGGAGAGCGCACCCTGACGGCAATAGCGATCCTTTTTGCCATATTGAAGCATAAGCCGACACCGTTTTGTGTACTGGATGAGATTGATGCTGCGTTGGATGACAGCAATGTAGAGCAGTTTGGGAAATATATCAGGGAATTTTCCCGGGATACCCAGTTTATCATTATTACGCACAGGAAGGGCACTATGGAAGCCAGTGATGTTCTGTATGGCATTGCTATGGAGGAAAAGGGAGTTTCCAGCCTTATTTCCGTCAAGTTTGATGAGATGGTCAGTTAGAGCAGGAGGAATCTGAATGGAAAGCGACGACAGGAAGAAAAAAGGTTTTTTTTCAAGACTGAAGAACGGTCTCACCAGGACCAGGGGCAGTATCACAGATCGGGTGGATGAATTGATCCGGTACTATCGTCAGATAGATGATGATTTTTTCGACGACCTGGAAGACACATTGATTATGGGGGATGTCGGGGTGCCAACCAGTGAAAAAATCATTTCCGGTATACGGGAAAAGGTAAAAGAGGATAAAATAGGGGATCCTTCAAGAATCAAGGACCTGCTAAAGGATAGTATTACCTCCATTTTGAAAAGGAATACACAGCCTCTGATCCTTCCGCACCCGACGGTACTGTTGGTAGTCGGCGTCAATGGAGTAGGCAAGACCACTACCATCGGGAAGCTGGCGGACCGCTACCGAAAGCAAGGCAAAAAAGTACTGGTGGCTGCGGCAGATACGTTTCGCGCTGCTGCAGGGGAGCAACTGGAAATCTGGTGCAAACGGGCGCAGGTCCCCATTATTCGCCATAAAGAGGGAGCAGACCCTTCTGCAGTGGTTTTTGATGCTATTCAATCTGCCAGGTCCAGGGGAACGGACATCCTGCTCTGCGATACAGCCGGGCGGCTTCACAATAAAAAGAATCTGATGAATGAATTGGAAAAGATGAATCGGATTATTGACCGGCAATTTCCGGAAGCCCATAAGGAAGTCCTTTTGGTCCTGGACGCCACAACCGGTCAGAATGCCGTTTCCCAGGCATCCCTGTTTCGGGAAGTGGTTGGAATCAATGGCATTGCCTTGACGAAACTGGATGGAACCGCAAAGGGTGGGGTCATCATCGCTGTGAAGTCCCTGCTTGATATCCCGGTTTATTATGTAGGCGTAGGGGAGCAGACAGAGGATTTGCAGCCTTTTGTACCAGAAGATTTTACAGATGCCCTGTTTGAATCTTAGGCCAAATGACGAACCTGGTTATCAAAGAAAAATGCTTGACGGATCCATTCAGCTATAGTATAATAGCAACCTGTAAAGGAAAAATACTTGACTGCCGGAAAAGTATAACGCAGGGATGGAATGCAGGATGAATAAATTTGAAGAAATGGCTTCCTTGCTGGATTTATACGGTGGACTGCTGACCGACAAACAGAAGGATGTCATGGATCAGTATTATAACTATAACCTGTCTTTACAGGAAGTGGCTGATAATGAAGGAATCACCAGGCAGGGGGTACATGATCTGATTCAGCGTTCGGAGCATACTTTACGGATCACCGACGAAAAGCTGGGCTTCCGGAGTCAGTTGTCTGAAATCCGCGCCGGTCTGGAGCATGCAGACCGGCAGCTGGAGGAACTGGCAGCTGGTTTGGACGCATGCCGGCAGGAAATGAACCGGCTGAAGAGCAACTGTATGGGAGGTTGAGAATTTGCCGTTTGAAGGTCTGGCGGATAAGCTGCAGGCAACTTTCAAAAAGCTTACCGGAAAGGGCAAACTGAATGAGAAGGATGTAAAGTCCGCCATGCGGGAAGTGAAGCTGGCATTGCTGGAAGCGGATGTCAACTTTGTCGTTGTGAAGGATCTGATCCGGAAAATAACTGATCGTGCTGTGGGGCAGGAGATTATGGAAAGCCTGACTCCCGGGCATCAGGTCATCAAGATCGTGAACGAAGAACTGACTGCATTGATGGGAGGAACCCAAAGTAAGGTAACCATTGCTTCCAGCCCGCCGACCATTCTTATGCTGGTTGGGCTGCAGGGTGCCGGAAAGACGACTCATGCCGGCAAATTGGCCCGTTATTTCAGGAAGCAGGGCAAGAATCCACTGCTGGTAGCTTGCGATATCTATCGCCCTGCCGCAATAGAGCAGCTAAAGATTGTTGGGGAAAAGGTGAATACACCGGTCTTTGAGCGCGGACGGGAAAATCCTGTTGCCATTGCCAAAGAGGCTCTGGAGTATGCAAAGGATCATCAGTATGACATGCTTCTGGTGGATACGGCAGGACGGCTTCATATCAATGAAGAGCTGATGGAGGAACTGAAGTCCATCAGGAACGGCATCCATCCTCATGAGATTTTGCTTGTAGTGGATGCCATGACCGGGCAGGATGCTGTCAATGTGGCCCAGTCCTTTCATGAAAAGCTTGGAATAGACGGAGTGATCCTGACCAAGCTGGATGGGGATACCAGGGGAGGCGCTGCACTGTCCGTCCGGGCGGTGACCGGAAAGCCAATCAAGTTTGTCGGTACGGGGGAAAAGCTGGAGGATCTGGAGGTGTTTCATCCGGATCGAATGGCATCCCGGATCCTTGGAATGGGCGATGTGCTGACTGTCATTGAGAAAGCACAGGCCAACATGGACAGCAGGAAAGCACAGGAAATGGAGAAAAAGCTCCGTACCCAGACGTTTACCCTGGATGATTATCTGGAGCAGCTGGAGCAGATCAAGGGAATGGGTTCCATGAGCGATATCCTGGCCATGATACCTGGGCTGAATGCAGGGAAACTGAAAGAAGTTCAGGTTGACGAAAGACAAATCCCCAGAACCCAGGCAATCATTCAATCCATGACAAAGAAGGAACGGAACAATCCTTCTCTGATCAATGCCAGTCGCAGGAAACGAATTGCTGCCGGAAGCGGGGCCCGTATTCAGGATGTCAATCAACTGCTGAAATCCTATGAGGAATTAAAAAAGATGATGAAGCAGCTCAATGGAGCAAAAGGCAAAAAAGGCAGATTCCGATTGCCTTTTTGATTGCCGGCACGCCGCAGATCTGCCGTTTCGGAGTTTGCGGCTGGTTTCCCGATCCTTTAAGGATTGGGTTGATTCTTTTGTTGGAGGTGAGAATGTGGTAAAAATCAGATTAAAAAGAATTGGGAAAAAGAAAGCACCTTTTTATCGTATCGTAGTTGCAGATTCCCGCTATGCAAGGGACGGAAGGTTTTTGGAGGAAATCGGGCATTACAATCCCAATACCAATCCTTCCGAGATGGAAGTTGATGCGGATCGGGCAAAGGATTGGCTGAATAAAGGTGCTCAGCCTACAGACACGGTCCGTGCCCTTCTGAAGAAAAACGGTATACTATAGGAGGCATATGGAATGGCTGAATTGGTGGAATTCCTGGCAAAGTCCCTGGTGGATCATCCGGAT
>ENA-UOOE01002359-UOOE01002359.1-fermentation-metagenome-genome-assembly--contig:-NODE-2359-length-13665-cov-4.491256_pt1 | contig 13665 bp, 13 predicted proteins | sample MGYA00245776_ERZ724021 | MGnify/ENA primary metagenome ERZ724021 (study PRJEB28704, sample SAMN03018321) | fermentation metagenome | biome: anthropogenic terrestrial biome; feature: soil; material...
GGAGATATAGCAAAAACAGCTGAAATGTATGCAAAGGCCCATTTTGAAGGGGAATTTGAAAGTGATTTTGTAACGCTGAATCCATACATGGGATTTGATACCATAGAACCTTATTTGCCTTATGTAGAAAATAACAATAAAGGATTATTTATATTAATAAGAACTTCAAATAAAGGAGCAAAAGATCTTCAGTATGTAGATACGGGAAAAGGCGCAAAATTATATGATGTTGTGGGAGGAAAAGTAAACTCCCTTGGAAAAAAGTATCTAGGAAATTGTGGTTATAGTTCCCTGGGAGGGGTAATAGGTTGTACCCATCAGGAAGAGGGTATAAAGCTGCGAAAAAATTTAGAAAATGTATTCTTTTTAATACCGGGATATGGAGCTCAAGGGGGCACTGCAGAGGATATTTCAGTTTATCTCAAAGAGGGAAATGGAGGAGTGGTTAATTCTTCAAGAAGTATACTACTTGCTTATAAAAATAAAGAAGATGGATTTAAAAAGTATGGGGAATGTGCAAGACAGGAGTGTATTAAAATAAGAGATGATATTTTAAAAATATCGCAGAATAAAAATTCTTAGTATATAGAATATTTTGGAATGGAGAAGAAATTACATTGAAAAGTAAATTGGATTATAGGGTTGAAAAGGTATTTAAAAATAGACAAATATCTGAGAATTTATATGAACTTGAAATACAGGGAAATTTTGAAGGAATACCCGGTCAGTTTTATATGTTAAGATGTTGGGATATGGAGCCTGTACTTTGGAGGCCTATAAGTATACATTATATGGATGAAAAAAGAATAGTTTTTTTATATCATGTAACGGGTAGAGGAACTAAAAAGCTCAGCAGTTTAAAATCAGGAGACCAAATGAAAATTTTAGGACCTCTTGGAAATGGTTTTTATATAAAAGATATAATAAGAAAGAATATTGCTATAATAACAGGAGGAATAGGTATTGCCCCTATGCTTTATTTGGCAGAGAATATAAGAGAGAAAATTAAAGCAGACAAACTATTGTATAGGGATTATAAATTAGACTTGTATGCAGGGTTTAGAGACAATACATATTGTATGGAAGAATTTAATTCTTTGGTAGATAATATTTATATTTCTACGGAAACAGGATTGGAAGGCAAGAAAGGATACATAACGGATATTTTTAATCCTGAAAAGTATGATGTGGTGTTATGCTGTGGTCCTCAGGTAATGATGAAAAAAGTAGTAAATATGTGCAGAGAAAAACAGGTAACTGTATATGTGTCTATGGAAAACCGCATGGCTTGTGGAATTGGAGCTTGTTTGGTATGTACCTGCAATACAATTGGTGGAAATAAAAGAGTGTGCAGGGATGGGCCAGTTTTTTTAGGCACTGATATAGTAATATAACAATTGAAAAGGAAGGAAGATTATTTATATTGATAGATATATGTGGTGTAGAGTTTAAAAATCCTGTAATTGCCGCTTCTGGAACTTTTGCTTTTGGAGCAGAATACAATGAAATTTACGATGTATCAAAATTGGGAGGTATATGTTCCAAGGGGCTTACACTGGAGAGAAAAGAAGGTAACAATGGCATAAGAAGCTTTGAAACCAGGTCAGGTATGTTAAATAGTGTAGGTCTTCAAAATCCAGGAGTGGAACATTTTATAAAAGTTGAACTTCCAAGAATGAAAAAATTTAATACAGCAATTATAGCTAATTTAGGGGGAAGTAGTAAGGAGGAGTATATTAAGGCTGTGGAGAAATTAAATGATTCTGCAGTGGATATTATAGAGCTTAATATATCTTGTCCCAATGTGAAAAGTGGAGGTATGGCCTTTGGAATAAAATCTAAAGTAGCTGGTGAAATTGTACATTCTGTAAAGAGGGTGTGTAAAAAACCTCTCATGGTAAAACTTTCTCCCAATGCAGAGGATATTGTAGATATGGCCTATACATGTTGTCAGGCAGGAGCGGATAGTCTGTCTCTTGTAAATACATTTAAAGCTATGGCTGTGGATATAAAAAATAGGAAAGCTGTATTTGATAATATAACTGCAGGACTTTCAGGACCTGCAATAAAACCTATAGCTCTCAGAATGGTATATGAAGTTTCAAAGGTTGTAGAAATTCCTGTAGTAGGAATAGGTGGAATATGTAACTGGCAGGATGCTGTAGAGTTTATAATGGCTGGAGCCAGTGCAATACAGGTTGGAACCGCCAATTTTATAAAACCTGATATTTGTTTGGATATAATAAAAGGTATAGAAGAATACATGGAAAAAGAAAAAATTAAAAATTTGAATGAAATAAGAGGAATAATATAAGAGGTGGACTATGGATAATTTAGTTATAAAGTCTTTAAAAGAAGTAGGTGCACTTTTAGAAGGACATTTTTTGCTTTCTTCGGGAAAACATAGTGATAAATATTGCCAGTGTGCAAAACTTTTGCAATATCCTTCTAAAGCAGAAAAGGTAATAAGAGTTATTGTGGATAAATTAAAGGATGTAGATTTTGATAAGATAGTAGGACCTGCCATGGGAGGTATTCTAGTTTCTTATGAGCTTGCAAGACAAACAGGAAAACCTGGTATATTTGCAGAAAGACAGGATGGAAATATGATTGTAAAAAGAGGATTTGAAATAAATAAAGGGGAGAAAATAATAATATCGGAGGATGTGGTAACCACAGGAAAATCTTCTTTAGAAGTTGCTAAAGTAATAGAAGGATTGGGCGGGGAAGTTATAGGTATATGTTGTATAATAGATAGGAGATCAAGAGATGTTAATATACCTTATCCTATTTATAGTGCAGCAAAATTAGATATAAATACTTATGATAAAAAAGACTGTCCTATGTGCAGAGAAGGACTGGAATATGTAAAGCCAGGAAGCAGGGTGTTTAAGTAACAATTCACAATGCACGATTCACAGTTTGTAGTGTGCGGTGTATTATAATTTAAAATAAATTTATATTAAATTCATATTGAATTCATTTCTGTATAGTAAATTAATTATTTGTAAAATTTAAAAAGTTTTATATTATTGAAATAATTAATTGAATTTTAGAAATGAATTTAATTTTTGGTATAGAAACTGAATTTTAGCTTTTAAAATATTATATTTATACTGTGAAAATTTTGTGTTTGGTAATTTTAATAGGTTTATAAAAAATTATTACTATTTATATTATTTTTAAGTTATAATAAGTAATAATTTTTAACATAGTATGTTATTATATACATGGAGAATTACAATAATTTCTTTAGGAATTTAAGCTTGATATTATATATTTATCTGAAGGCGGCAATTAGCTAGCTTCCAGCTTCTTCAAAATGGGAGATAAGCACTGTTATGCTTCAGGATAAGTTTTGTTTCTATTAATACAGAGTATAGGAGGAGTTTTTTAGTGGGTAAACCAAGTATTTTTAGTAAAGATTATGGAAAAAAAGTGAGACAACGCAGGAGAAATATAGTTATATTGGTTGTAGTATGTTTACTAGTGATAACTTTAGGTGTAATTTATATAAGAGGGGCATTTAAAGATGTGATAAATACAAAGAATGCAAAGGTTAATAATTCAGCTGTGAATAAACAAACTACGGATAACAATAAAAATGTACCTCAATCTGATAACAAAGCTGAACCTAAGGAAAAAGACACAAAAAAAGAAAATTCCTATAAAGTACAATTAAGTGATGGCAGAGATATTACATTGACTTATGAAGGGGACAGTAGTAATAAGGCGTTTAAAAGTGCTGCAGCAGCATCTGGTGATGTGGCTTATGATATTAATCCATCACATAAGAATATAATTTTATTTGATAATGCAGCCCAGAGCATGCTATTAGTTGATATAGAAGGCAATAAACAGGATGTAACAAACTCTCAGTATGTTTCTACTTCAGGAGATGTTATACAAAAGGATTCTCAAATATCAAGCAACCCATCCTATGTATGGTGTTCTTCTCCAAAGTTTTTGGATGATGGCAATATTGCATACATAAGCCAACTACCATGGATTGGGAAAACAACTAAATATGTTTGGATAGAAAATATTCAGGACAAAAGTCATATTATGGTACAGAACATACAGGGTGAGGATATAAAATTTGGAGAGCTGACGGAAAAGGGACTTACGGTAATTGCAGACGGAGTAACTGTTTATATGACAGCATCTGGTTCTGTGAGCCAGTAGAAAAATATCTTTAATTTTTAATTGAAATTTTAATAGTTAAATGTTTTTGTGTAAATAATATTTTTGGAGGGATTATGGATGTAGGACTGTCTTCCGCCAGTTTTTATCCCAATATAAATACAGAAGACAGTATAACTTTGATGAAGAATTTGGGATTTAATTCTGGGGAAATATTTTTAAATAGCATTAGTGAGTATGAAGAAGATTTTGCAAATATAATTTTAGAACAAAGTTTAGAAAATGATTTTAAAATTAATTCCGTGCATGGATTTTCTTCTTCTTTTGAACCTTATTTATTTGACGAATACAAGAGGAGAAGAGATGATTCCTTTTTACAGTTTGAAAAAATATGTAAATTTACTAAAATCGTAGGAGCTGATTGCTACACTTTTCATGGAATGAGAAATAAAAAATTACATGAAATTTCGAAAGAATTTGTATTTGATGCATATGATAAGTTATTATATATATCAGGAGAATATGGAATAAAGCTTTGCCAGGAAAACGTATTTTGGTGTATGTCAGGTAATATTGATTTTTTATATATGCTGAAGGAAAAGTATGGTAACTCAATATATTTTACTTTGGACATAAAACAGGCATATAGAGCAGGAAGGACACCGGAAGAATACATAGAAGTCATGGAAGATTCCATAGAAAATCTACATATAAATGATAAAAACTGTGAAAATTCTTGTTTGCTTCCGGGAAAGGGAGATGTAAATTTTAAAAAAATATTTTGTAAATTAAAGGAAATAGGGTATAATAAGATAGGAATAATTGAAGTATATAGAGATAATTATAAAAACTATGAAGAATTAAGTAGTGCTAGAAATTATATTAAAAATTGCTTTACATAATTAAAAAAAACTATAAAAGTTGTGTTTTTTGATATATAATTATAATACTATTGTTTTTTAGTATTATATCAGAAATATGTAATTTAAAGTTGGGATTAGCATCTTTTGTGGTATATATTATTATTGGATGAATTTTAAACTCTGATTATATGTAAATTAAATATTTACACCAAATAAATGTAAAGGAAAGTAATATACTAGGCATATAGGAATGTTTATAAATATATGGTATAATGGCATAGTTAAATATAAGAGTGTAGAGTAATTAGTTAGTAGGAGGAATTTTATAATGAATGTTAAAATGGAGAAAATAGAAGAAAATGTTGTAAAATTAGAGATAACTGTGGAAGCAGATAAATTTAATGAATCTATGAAAAAAGCCTTTGTTAAAAATGCAAAGAAATTTAATATACCAGGTTTTAGAAAGGGCAAAGCCCCTATGAATATAATAAAGAAATATTATGGTGAAGGTGTATTTTATGAAGATGCAATAAATTTTTCCTGTGAAAGTACATATCCAGAGGCCTTAAAAGAAAATAACGTAAATCCAGTAGATTATCCTAAAATTGAAGTAGTTCAGATCGGAGAGGGAAAAGAATTTATATATACAGCTGAAGTAACGGTATTTCCAGAAGTTAAATTAGGAGAGTATAAAGGCCTGGAAGTAAAAAAGAATACATATGACGTTAAAGAAGAAGACATAGAGCAAGAATTAAAAAATATGCAGCAGAAAGATGCTAGAATAGAGACAAAGGAAAATGGAAGTATAGAAAATGGCAATATAGCTATAATAGATTTCAAGGGTTTTGTAGATGGTAAGGAATTTGAAGGTGGAGAAGGAAAAGATTATCAGCTGGAGATTGGCTCTGGCACTTTTATAGATAATTTTGAAGAACAATTAATAGGATTAAATGCAGGTGACTCAAAAGATGTTCATGTGAAATTTCCTGAAGAGTATGGAATAGATGATTTGAATGGAAAAGAAGCTATATTTAAAGTAACAGTTAAGGAAATAAAAGTTAAAGAAGTGCCTGAATTAGACGATGAATTTGCAAAAGAGGTATCAGAATTTGATACATTAGATGAAGTTAAAGAAGATATAAGAAATAAAAAGCAAGAAGCAAATAAGCTGAGGGAAGAAAGAGAATTTGAAGAGGCTGTTTTGGAGGCAGTTTGTTCAAATACAGAAATAAATATTCCTAAAGTAATGGTAGAAAAAGAAGTAGATAATATGATTAGAGATTTGGAAACTAGGTTAAAATATCAAGGGCTGGATCTTGAAATGTATTATAAATATACAAATAATGATGAACAAAAAGTTAGAGAGTATATGAGAGAAACATCTGAAAAGAAGGTAAAGGCAGATTTGGTAATTTCAGAAATAGCAAAAGTAGAAAAGGTAGAGGCAGAAGAACATGAAATTATGGAAAAGGCCACTGAAATAGCTAAACAATATAGTAGTGATGATATAGAGAAAATGGCAAAAGTAATTTTTGATAGTCAGAAAGAATATTTGAAAATGCAGATAGTTAATGAAAAAGTGATGAAGATGTTAGTAGACAGCAGTAAAATAATAGCATAATATTATAAAGGTTAATTGTCAGAAGGTCTTCTGGCAATTAATTTCAAATATATGATTATATAGATAATTGTACCATAGTATCAAAAGTTTGATTACTAAAAAATTAATATATAAAAGGAGGAAAGTTTTATGAGTTTAGTACCGGTAGTTGTAGAACAGACTAATAGAGGGGAAAGATCTTATGATATTTATTCTAGGCTTTTAAAAGATAGAATAGTAATGTTAAGTGAGGAGGTAAATGATGTTACTGCAAGTCTCATAGTAGCACAACTGTTGTTCTTAGAAGCAGAAAATCCTGATAAAGATATATACTTTTACATAAATAGTCCAGGAGGTTCAATAACATCAGGTATGGCGATTTATGATACAATGCAATATATAAAACCAGACGTATCCACTATATGTATAGGTATGGCAGCTTCCATGGGTGCATTTTTACTTACAGCTGGTGCAAAAGGAAAAAGATTTGCACTTCCAAATTCCGAGATAATGATACATCAGCCTCTTGGGGGGTTCCAGGGTCAGGCAACTGATATTGGAATTCATGCGGATAGAATACTTAAAAGTTATAATAAGTGAAAGGACAGGTCAATCAATCGAAAAAGTTGAAAGAGATACAGAAAGAGACAATTTTATGACGGCAGAAGAAGCTAAAGAATATGGATTGATAGATGAGGTTTTTACAAAAAAGAAATAACCTTTAGTGAGGTGTGAAAATGGCCAAAAATGATGATAAGAAACAGCTTAAATGTTCATTCTGTGGTAAGACACAGGATCAGGTAAGAAGATTAATTGCAGGTCCGGGGGTATATATTTGTGATGAATGTATAGAACTTTGCTCCGAAATAATAAGTGATGAGTTTGAAGAAGATATTCAGATAGATATGACTTCTATTCCAAAACCTGTGGAAATAAAGAATTATCTTGATCAGTATGTAATAGGTCAGGAAGATTCAAAAAAATCCCTTTCTGTGGCAGTATATAATCATTATAAAAGAATAAATTCCAATAACAATTCAAATGATGATGTGGAACTGCAAAAAAGTAATATACTTTTACTGGGACCTACAGGTTCAGGAAAAACTCTTTTAGCCCAAACACTGGCAAGATTTTTAAATGTGCCCTTTGCAATTGCAGATGCTACCACTTTAACAGAGGCAGGTTATGTAGGTGAAGATGTAGAGAATATATTATTGAAATTAATACAAAATGCAGATTATGATATAGAAAGAGCAGAACATGGAATAGTCTATATAGATGAAATAGATAAGATAGCAAGGAAATCAGAGAATCCATCTATAACTAGAGATGTATCAGGAGAAGGGGTACAGCAGGCACTTTTAAAAATATTAGAGGGTACAGTAGCTTCAGTTCCTCCTCAAGGAGGAAGGAAACATCCTCATCAGGAATTTATTCAAATAAATACTACTAATATATTATTTATTTGTGGAGGAGCCTTTGATGGCATAGACAGCATAATAGAACGCAGAACCAGGGTTAGTACTTTAGGATTTGGAGCAGAAATACAATCTAAAAAGGATAAAGACATAGGAAAACTTTTAAAGCAGATAATGCCAGGAGATCTGTTAAAGTTTGGACTTATACCAGAATTTGTAGGAAGAATTCCTATTATAGTTACTTTAGAGGCATTGGACAGAGCGGCATTAATAAGTATTTTAAAAGAACCCAAAAATGCACTTGTTAAACAGTATAAAAAACTTTTCGAACTGGACGATGTAGAACTTGAATTTAAAGATGAGGCCTTGGAGGCAATAGCAGATGAAGCCTTAAAGAGAAATACTGGTGCTAGAGGTCTCAGGGCTATTATAGAAGAAACTATGAAGGATGTAATGTTTGATATCCCTTCAAAAGAAGAGATAGCTAAAGTTATAATTAATAAGGATGCGGTGCTCACAAAAAGGCCTGAACTTATAGAGGCAGAAAATGGGAAAAGGATACCTATTAAATTAAAGAAGTCAAGAACACGAAAGGGTCCTGAAACTGCATAATCTTATTTAAAAAAGAGTACTGATGTCGGTACTCTTTTTTAAATAAGTTATTGGTATATATATAAATTCCCCTTGTGTTGTTAAAATTATCTAAGAAAATATTAAAGGAGAGAGAGATATGGATAAAAACTTTAAGGAGCTTCCTCTGATCCCATTAAGAGGTATTACTATATTTCCATATATGGTCTTGCATTTTGACGTAGGTAGAGAAAAATCAATACTTGCTTTAGAAAAAGCCATGCTTGAGGAACAGAAAGTGTTTTTAACTGCACAAAGGCGGGCAAAAACTGAAGAGCCAGGTAAAGAAGATATCTTTGAAACAGGTACTATTTGCAATATAAAGCAAATATTAAAATTGCCCGGTGATACAGTAAGAGTATTGGTAGAAGGTGAAACCAGGGCTTTACTTAAAGAATATATTAGTGAAGAGCCTTTTTTTAAGGTTAAAGTTGAAGTTTTAGAAGATGAAGAAGACTATAATGAAGATAAGGATTGTGAGGCACTCGTACGTGCTATAAAAAAGAACTTTAATGAATATGTAAAGTTGTCAGGCAACATACCGGCAGAAACTATAATGACATTAGATGAGATAGATAATGCTGGGAGACTGGCAGATACCATTAGTTCTTATTTGATGTTAAAGCAAGAAAAGAAACAGGAACTTCTTGAATGTTATGAAATAGAAAAAAGACTTCAAAAAGTGCTTGCAGTGTTGGCAAATGAAATAGAAATTTTGAAATTAGAAAGAAAAATAGGAATTAAAGTAAAAAATAAAATAGATAAGGTGCAAAAAGATTATTATTTGAGAGAGCAGTTAAAGGCAATACAGGAAGAGTTAGGGGAAGATGATGAGAATAAAAAAGAAATAAAAAGATATAAAAATAAAATAAGTAAGGCTAAGCTTCCTAAATCCGTCAAAGATAAAGCACTGTATGAATTGGACAGATTGAAAAATACAGGGGCATATTCAGCAGAGGGGGGAGTAATAAGAACGTATTTGGATTGGATATTAGAACTTCCCTGGAATATTCAGACTAAAGACAATTTAAATATAAAGTCTGTTAGAGAGATACTTGAAAAAGAGCATTATGGTTTAAAAGATGTGAAAGATAGAATAATTGAATATTTATCAGTTAAAAAGATGAGTAAATCTCTCAAAGGTCCTATACTCTGTCTTATGGGACCTCCGGGAGTGGGGAAAACTTCCATAGCTAAATCCATAGCACATGCTTTAAATAGAAATTTTGTTAGAATGTCTTTGGGAGGAGTAAGAGATGAAGCGGAAATAAGAGGGCATAGAAAGACCTATGTGGGAGCTATTCCAGGAAGAATAATATATGGTATGAAACAGGCAAAGTCTAAAAATCCTTTATTTTTACTGGATGAAATAGATAAAATGAGTAATGATTTCAGAGGAGATCCTGCAGATGCTCTTTTAGAAGTATTAGATAGTGAACAAAATAATTCCTTTAGAGATCACTACATGGAGCTTGATTTTGATCTGTCAAATGTTATGTTTATAACTACGGCAAATACCATAGGCAATATACCTAGACCACTTTTTGACAGAATGGAAGTTATAGAAGTATCTGGGTATACCAGTGAAGAAAAATTTCATATATGCAGAGAACATTTAATAGCTAAACAATTACAGGAAAATGGCATAAAAAATAATGAGATTGTAATATCGGATTCAGCTATATATAAGCTAATAGATAATTATACTAGAGAATCTGGAGTGAGAAGTCTGGAGAGAAAGGTTGCTTCTGTTATAAGAAAAGCAGTAGCTGAGATGGTGGAAAAGGATAAAAAGAGAATTAATATTAATTTGACTAAAGTAAAATCTTATCTTGGACCTGAAATATATACGTATGACAAAATTGACAAAGAGGATAAAATAGGTGTAGTAATGGGAATGGCATGGACAGGGTATGGGGGAGATACATTACCCATAGAAGCAACAATTATGTCAGGAAATGGAAAATTAGAATTGACAGGTCAACTGGGAGATGTAATGAAAGAGTCTGCTAAAACGGGATATAGTTATATAAGAGCCAATGCTGATAAATATGGGGTGGAAAGTGATTTTTACAAAAAATATGATTTACATATACATGTGCCAGAAGGAGCGGTACCAAAAGATGGACCTTCTGCCGGAGTAGCTATGGTAACGGCAATGATATCTGCCCTGAGCAAAAAGAAAGTTAAACATAATGTAGCCATGACTGGAGAAATAACATTAACAGGAAGGGTACTTCCCATAGGAGGACTTAAAGAAAAAAGCCTTGCCGCATATAGGGCAGGTATAGATACAGTTATAATACCTAAAGATAATGAAAAACACTTATTGAAAATCCCAAATACAGTTAAAAATAAATTAAAGTATATACTTGCAGATAATATAGATGTAGTACTGGAAAATTCAATTTCAAATTATAGTTAGGTGGTAGTATTAATGGAAATAAAACAAGCAGAGTTTATAATTTCTGCAGTGCATCCAGAGCAATATCCTAAGGATAAAAGGATAGAAATAGCATTTGTGGGAAGGTCAAATGTGGGTAAATCTTCTCTTATAAATGCCCTCACAAATAGAAAAAAATTGGTTAAAGTAAGTGGTACACCAGGTAAAACCAGATTGATTAATTTCTTTTTAATAAACAATGAATTTTATTTTGTAGATTTACCTGGATATGGATATGCTAAAGTTTCTAAAACAGAGAAAAAGAGTTGGGGTAAAGTAGTAGAGGATTATCTTAGAGATAGGGAACAATTAAAAAGAGTAATACTACTTTTAGATTGTAGGCATAAACCAACAAATGATGACATAACTATGTATAAGTGGTTAAAGTATTATAACTATCACACCAATATTGTTGCTACTAAGGTTGATAAAGTATCTAAAAACCAACTATTCAAAAATTTAAAAATTATAAAAGATACTTTAAAGCCAGAAGCTGAAGATGAAATTTTAACTTTTTCATCTCTTAATAAGCAGGGAAAGGAAGAGTTTTTAAAAGTATTAGAATCTATAATAGATTTTTATTCCTAAATATTTGATATGAATTTAAATATGGGTCATAGAGGTATTATTAATGCCTAAAATAATAACACAAGGGGAAATAACCATGTTTGGATTAGAGATTATAAAAAATATCCTTGTATTTATGATTGTATATATACCACCTTTTCTGATATTTGCAAAGTTTTGGAGGGAAAGAAGAAGGAGCAATGTACTTCTTGTATTTATTGGAATATTATATATAATTAGTTCTATATTTATGGAGAACTTTATTCCTTTCATCTTTGTATTTTTGAATATAAAGTATATGAGACACTCTGGTGAATTTAATGAATTTGATATAAAAAATTTTAAATTTGTTAAGGCATTAAATTTGACAATTATATTTTATATAGTGAGTATTGCTATATCTACAGTTCAAACTATTATACTTTCTAACTTTAAAGTTGAATTAAAACATCAGGAAATAGTAACTAATATGGTAAATATGCCGTTAGAAAAATTTTTAATAATGGTACCTATAGTTATAATTTTTGCACCTGTACTTGAAGAATTTGTATTTCGCTGGCTTTTGTTTAAAAAGATATTTTCTAGAAGAATGGGAGTGTATCTGGCTGCACTTTTAAGTAGTGCCATATTTGCAGTAATTCACTTCAGTTTAAATGCCTTTGCAGTAATACTATGGGTTGGTTTATATAATTGTTATTTAATGAATAAGAAAGGATACTGGTATGCAGTATTTAATCACTTTATATTTAATTCTATAACCATAGCGGCACTTTTAGCAGAAAAATTAAAGTTTATGTGATTGTTAACATTATTAAGATAAAAATACTATCAAAATCTATTGAGCTAATTTTGATAGTATCTTTTATTTAATTTATTTTAAATCTGCCTTTAATTATAGATTTATTAATTAGAATTTTTAAAGTTCGAATTAATAAAATCATTTAATGTTTTAACTGCATCAGGAGAGTTTTGAAGTTCTTTTATTGTGTTTATCAATTGCTCTTTAGTAGAACTTTCATTCTCCATTTTAGATAATCTATTTTCAAGTGTAGCAAGTTGAGACTTTATATTAGATTCGTTCAATCCGGATTTATTAGCTGCTTTAGATATATCACCTAAATCCAAATTATCCAGCATTGCACTTAATTTATCTTTGGATAAATTATTATTAGAACCTCCTAAAGCTGATAATATGGACATAAGTTGAGTAATATCTATATTTCTTAAAATATCACCTAAATTAAAGCCTGTATTATAATTTCTGTGATGGTGTTTTGACATTACATTCACCCCTTATTCTAAGTAGAACTTTACTAAAGTTACTTTTAAATTTTATTTGAAAGTATATTAATGAGAATAAATTTATCGAGCAGATAGTAGATAATGTAGACCTAATTATACTATATACTATTCTTAAATGGAAAATTTGATACAGAAAGTAAGGTATGTAGTTAAAGCAATAGATATTTGTGTAAACTATTTCAAATAATACAAATTTTAATTTTATGTAAAAATACACTAAAAAAAATATAGAAAATAACGATATATATTAAATATTATGATATTTACACTGGAGGTAAAATACATGTCTAAAATTTCTAACTTATTAGAAATGATAATAATATTACAATATAAGGAGTTAACTACAGCGTCAGAGTTATCTGAAATGTTAAAAGTAGATAAGAAGACTATCTATAGATATATAAATAGTTTAAATAAAGCCAATATACCAGTTCATACCAAGAAAGGAAGATATGGAGGATTTTACATAGATAAAAATTTTTATATGAAATCTGCGGATTTAAATGAGGAAGAACTCAAAGCTCTATTCATGGCTTCACAAACGTTTACTGAGAAAACAGGATTTGTATATGAAAAGGATTTAAAAAGCGCCGTTCATAAGATAAAGAATTTGTACATAAATAAAAGCATGAATTTAGATAGAATAGGTAATACGGGAAATTTTTCTATAAATTCAATAGGCAATGTGGAAAATTTAGA
>ENA-UOOE01002361-UOOE01002361.1-fermentation-metagenome-genome-assembly--contig:-NODE-2361-length-13662-cov-321.168369_pt1 | contig 13662 bp, 13 predicted proteins | sample MGYA00245776_ERZ724021 | MGnify/ENA primary metagenome ERZ724021 (study PRJEB28704, sample SAMN03018321) | fermentation metagenome | biome: anthropogenic terrestrial biome; feature: soil...
CATTCTCTTCACCTTCAGCTCCACCCTTCTTCAACTCCCTCTTCACCTTGTTGTAATAGGTCAAAGGATTACCAATGGTCTTACAGGTCTTATCTGGCTTGCATAAACTTGGAAGGTGTATCTTAACCTTCTCACAGCTCATGGGTGTGTACCAGAGTGTTTCGCCCTCATTCTTCAGCTCGATTGTATCGTGCATTCCAAAGCCCATCTTGGCGTTTATGTTCACCTTCTCCTGGGGCTGGTCCTCAAATAATGGGGGACTGCAGCGCTCCGCAGCTCCAAATATCATGGGGAGTACCTCATTTTGAACAGCGTTCAGGTTGGGATCAACATCAGAAACCCTCTTGGTCACGTTCTCAGCAAAAACCCCTGGATAAAGCCTTGCATAGGATATGAATGGTGTCAGAAACAGAATTATTGCATCGTTCCTTCCACCGGACCTTATACCCTCAAGAACCTTCTTAACACATGGAGGGAATGCCTTAGGGGAAAGGGGTGATGCCTTGGCACCGACACCCCCACCTCCTCCGTAGCCGTAGGTGTGAACGGATTCAGACAGTACCGTGGAAACCTTCTCTGCAACTTCAAGGAGCAGTGGGTTGGGTTCTATCTCACGCTGGGCCTTCTCATAAACAGCATTCATGTAATCCTCAGTTTTCTGCATTATCATCTTTATGGCGATGAGTTCCTTGATCTTGGCACCTACCACGAGTTCGTACATCTTCTCAGGGTCCCTGTGGGTTATCCTGTCTCCGAAGCGTTCCAGGAACTCCTCCCTGTCCAGGATGATCTGGCCGTTGTCAAGGAGCAGGTCACGGAGCTGGAGCTTTTTGGAGCTTAGAAGTTCCTCAAAGAAGGTCCATTTAATACTGGACTGGGTTAAGAGGCTGCCCAGTATTCTATTCACAAGCTCTTCCCTCTCACTTTTTGACAGTTTTTCCAGGCGGTTTTCAATGATCTTACCCTGGGATTCAACCATAACCCTGCTCTCACGTGAGTTGGGTCCGTACCTGATTCCAATGGCCTGGCAGAGTATGTAGAATGAGATGACATCGAAAGGTGTAATTTCAACGTTGAATAGGAAGTTGTAAACCTTGTGATCGTACTTCTTGCTGTTGTGAACCAGGTACCATTCGATCCGTTTGAGTGCAAGTTCAACGTAGTTGGTTGGTATGTCTGAGATGTCCTGAAGGTGGCTTTTCGTTATAACTTCAATCAGATCTGCATTTTGATTGTAGAGCTCCTCAAGGGATCCCATCTCCCTGACCATCTGCTTTCCATCATCAGAAAGTGGGTTTATAAATGCTGGTGAAACCATGGTAAACATATTGGAGCTCATGGATAAAATAGTTGAAGTTTTGGTGGAACCTTCAATTTAACGTTAGTTTTGTAATTTCATTTGCGATCTTTGTGAATAGCGGTAAAACCTTTTTTAAATAAAAAAATAGTGGGAGAACTAGGATTGTTAAATGATCAATTGAATACAATCCTCATCTCCTAAATTAATAAATAAAACTTATGCTTTACTCATTAATGTTAATATTCCGTACAATACCAGGAATACTCCAACCAGGTATGCCACAAATGGTGGATACACTATCATTATTATACCAAATATGATAGCAATTATGCCTAGTAAAACACGGATCATATCGGTTTCCATGTTAATCTATTTCTTTTTAATAGTATATAGACATTACGAAATTAATTAAATTTAATAAGGTAAACTAAAGCCTTTCATTGATGGAGAGCGTTTTTTAGGGGTTAACGCAGAAAAATCAGGTAGTAAAAAGGTGTAAACTTCTCTGAACCTGTCCTCATTTTTTTAATGAATTTTTTCAGCCCAGTTTTTTATCCATAATAGGCTCAAATTTTTATTCCACAAGGAGTCAAATTTTTATCCACAGGAACTCACATTTTTATTCCGCAAGGACTCACATTCCATTGGTGTTTATTTTATATATGGAATACTACAAAACTAGTTAGTGTCTGTATCACAATACATCCACAGAAACCCCCTATGAAAGGGGTTTTAACTGCATATTTTCACTTTAAACGGATTATAATTGTGAATGAATCTTTTAAAACTGATTAGATTTTTGATGTTTAATGTAAGGAGGAATGAATTTGAGCAAGGTATTTATAACGTGTGCACTGCCCTATGCCAACGGTCCATGCCACCTTGGGCATTTAAGATCGACCTACATACCTGCAGATATATATGCCCGCTACAACAGGATGAAGGGAAACGATGTACTCATGGTATGTGCAACGGATGAACATGGAACACCCATAGCAGTCCGTGCAGAGCAGGAAGGTGTGCCACCTAAGGAAATAGCAGGACGCTACCATGATATGATAAAGAAGGATCTTGAATCCTGCAACATATCACTGGACAGCTTCACAAGAACCACGGACCCAACCCACTACGAAATATCACAGAACTTCTTTTTAAAACTCTACGAAAAGGGTTACATCTACGAACAGGTAATAAAACAGCCCTACTGTGAGGAATGCAACAGGTTCCTACCGGACAGGTACGTTGAAGGAAAATGTCCACACTGCGGTGCTGAAGGAGCAAGGGGAGACCACTGCGAAGCATGTGGAAGACACCTGGAACCGATACAGCTTGTTGAACCAGCATGTCTCATATGCAACTCCACACCTGAGATAAGGGAGTCCAAACAGTACTTCTTCAAACTCAGCCACTTCCAGGAAGACCTCAAGGAATGGATAGAAAACAACGAGGAACTACCACCAAACGTTAAAAACTACGCACTCCAATGGCTGAAGGAGGGCTTGAAGGACTGGATACTCACAAGGGACATGGAATGGGGAATTCCAGTACCCCTGGATGATGCAGAGGGCAAGATCATCTACGTGTGGGGAGAAGCCTTCCTTGGCTACATATCTTCAGCGTCCCAGTGGTCAAAGCGTGAAAACAAACCATGGGAAGACTACTGGAACGACAGGGCCGTCCACTTCATAGGTAAGGATATAATCTACCACCACTCCATATTCTGGCCAGCTCTACTAATGGCACACGACTGCAAACTCCCATCAACAATCATAGCAGGGGAGTACCTGTCCCTTGAAGGCAGGAAAATGTCAACCAGTAAAAACTGGGTTATATGGGCTGAGGATTTCCTTAAAACTTTCGATGCAGATCTCCTGAGGTACTACCTCATTGCAAACGCACCGCTCACAAGGGACACAGACTTCTCTTGGGATGACTTCCAGAGAAGGGTCAATGACGAACTTGCAGACGTCCTTGGAAACTTCCTTCACAGGACATTCACCTTCACCCACAAGTTCTTCGATGGAAGGATACCAGAACCATCCAAGTTCGATGAAAACGATGAAGAATTTGAAAAACGCATGAAGGAACTACCAGAGAAAGTTTCTGAACACATAGAAAAGTTCAAGTTCAGGGAAGGACTCATTGAAATAATCAGACTTGCAAAGTACGCCAACAAATACTTCAACGACAAGGAACCATGGAAAGCTGTTAAAACCAATAAGGATGAGGCAGCAAACTGTCTCTACCTCTGCAACCAGCTGACCAAGGTCCTTGCAGTTCTGCTGGTACCATACATCCCGGAGAAAACAGGGGAAATATTCAAGGTACTCGGAATGGAAGAGGATGGAATCACATGGGATGATTCAAAGGTACAGCTACCTTCTGGTATGGAGATAGGAAAGGCAAAACCAATATTCAAGAAGATAGATGATGAAGTTATTGAGAAAGAGAAGAACGTGTTGTATGAAAGCTTAGAGGATGAGGATAATATGAAGGACATAATATCGATAGATGACTTTGCAAAGGTGGATCTCAGGGTTGGAAAGATTATAGGTGCAGAAAGTGTCAAGGGTTCAAAGAATCTCTTGAAATTAAGTGTGGACATAGGTTCCAAAAAGATACAGGTTGTTGCAGGTGTTGCAAAGAAATACGCACCTGAAGAAGTTTTAAACAGGAAGGTTATAGTTGTGGTGAACCTTGAACCTGCAAAACTCTTTGGAATAAAATCTGAGGGTATGATACTTGCAACAGATGACAATATGAGTCTCCTAACTGCTGAAGGCGCTGATATTGGTGAACAAATAAAATGAATGAATCAGTACTCATAGCAAAGGCGGAAAGGTTCCTGGACAACATAAAACACAACAGGATAATCGCCGAGGAAATTTCAGACTTTGAAACCTTCAGGGACACCTACAGCTATCTGCAGGACAACCTGGAGGAGCTTCAGGATCTGCGGGACACCATGGAGATCAAGGGGTACAAGGCACCCTACAGATCCATCATCCGCTACGGTGGAACCCATTCAACTGAGATGAAGGCAGAGGACATGTACGATGTTGGCCGCCACACCCAGTACTTCAGGATGAGGGCTGCTGCCAAAAAGAACATCCTTGACAGGGTTAAATCTTCCATAGCATCCCATAAAATAGCCATTGGACAGCTGGAGGAGTACGCAGTTTTAACCTGCACCTCCTGCGGTAAAAGGTTCAGGAGCCATGAGATAGCCCTCCTGAAGAAAACATGTGAATGTGGCTCAAAGGACTTCACATTCAGTGTTAACGAAGATGGGGTTTACAGGTTAAACATCATCAAGTACCTTCCACTTTCAGGGGAGTACATGCTCAGAATGGCTGATCTCTCCCCAATGGGAAGGGATGCATTTCGTAACATAGTCCGTATCCTGAAGCATGAAAAGAGGGGCATAGTCAAGACCCTTTCCCTGGTTGTTAAGGTTCTTGAGGATGGAAAATGGGTTAGAAAACGGGTTAACATAGATGCAAAGGATGATATGAACTACGAACGTGAGATAAGACAGAAGTACGGTTCAAATGCACGTATAGAGTTCATGCAGATTCACAGAAAAAAACCCGCAATCATCAATGACAAACAGGTTCAAACAGCCCTTTCAATTGCCTACGTTAAGGTTGCAGAGCACAATGCCCGTAAAATATTTGATGAAGTACTGAAGGGTTTGATATCTGACCGTGAAAAACTCGACACCTACGACCAGGCCTTTGAAGCGGCGGAAAAACGTGCCCACAGGATAGCTGAGGACGCAAGTGATGTTGAAGACCTCAGGGAGGAGTTCCTCAACCAGGCACTTAAAAGTGAAAATCTCATCACCGAAGATGGATCCATGGATAAGGAGCTTCAAAAGGATATGGAAACACGTAAATGCCTGGAAGAGAAGCTCTTCGTGGAAATGCCCAAGATACTCATCCTGTGGGACGTTATAAGGTACTACCTTTTAACCTCATACGACAGGCGGAGCAAGTACTCAGGTCCATTCCCAAACCTCAGACCAAGCCTTGACACCAACCAGATGAAGGCATTCGAGGACTTCGACCCCTTCACAGTTGATATAATGCGAAGCAACCTCAAAGAAAACATCCGTTACATCCCAAACATCAAAGCAGTTGTTTCAAGGAAGTTCGAAATAGAGGGCAAGATGAAGGGTCTCCACGTACAGATGAACACACCTGCCTCAGGAGCTGCAATCCTTCACACCCATGGAAAACTTTCAATTGAAGATGCAGCAGATATATTCTCAGTTAAACCTGCAGACGTCACCGCAGAGGTGAAAAAATTCAAAACCTTTGGAAAACCCCAGACAAAGAAGGCTAGAAAATTCCTTGAAATGGTGAAAAAATAATTTTCAGGTGTTAAGATTGGCTAAGGAAGTTCATGTTTCCCAGCAGCTTTCCTCAAGTAAGATAATGGAGTTACTTGATAAAAATCCAGATCTGGAAAGGATAAAATGTCCTCGAAGCATCTACCTCAGAACCTCCAAAAAATACCTCGATGCCCTTTCAGAACTTGGAATTGAAGTTGAACCAGTAACACAAATGGGTAGGCCAAAAAAATATAAAAAGGAACCTGAAATAATACAAAAACTACTTGATGATGGTAAAACTCCCGACGAAGTAGCAGAAATTCTTAACATTCCAGTTAAAACTGTTTACTATCTCAAATCTTCCAAGTTCAGAAGGGGGAGGAGATCCAAATATTCTTCAGAGATTCATGCCGAACTCACAAAACTCCATAAAAATGGTGCTTCAGCCCGTGAAATATCTGAAAAGCTCCAAATCCCTCTGAGAACTGTTTACTATCTTTTAAAACAGGTCTCCTCCTAAAGTATCGCTTTAAAAATATTTTTTATAATTCACTATTTTTTTACAATTCTTTTTATTGTAATGCTTTTCATCACAATCCTTTTCGTTATACTAATTTAATTTTTAAAATGATGATTTAATCATACCCATGATACATCACCCGTTGTGAAAACGTATCTTGGAGAAAATGCTGGATTGTAAACCTTGTTGGTTAAGTTCTCTGTTTTGAAATTTTGAGAAATGCTCATACGAACATGGTAATTTATCCTGTCCCCCAGACAGTTCCTTTCACCAGGGGTTCTGACTGAAGGTGCTGAGGCATAGACCCTGATCTGGATCTTCTCCTTCTGGTAGCTGGGGTTCATTCCATGATTCATGTACTCTATCCTGATTATCCTTACAGTTGAGGGTTTTGTAAGTGCGCTGTGGTCTGATGTGTAATTTTTGAAGGTTTCCTCAGGGTAGAGTGCAAATGAATCCATATTGGCCCCTTCAATGGCACCAGTTCTTGCAGAAGCCAGGGCGATGTTCAATTCATTTTGTTCTCCAACAGGAAATAGAAAAACCAGTGAAACAACGAATGTAAAACCCATGATCAGGATGAACTCCATTGGAACCTGAGCCCTTGAATCCTGCTCTAATGAAAACTGCATAAAACCACTTATTTAATCTCTTTAACAACTATTTCACTATAATTCTCGCTTTTTTGAATGTTTGAGATGTTGTAGCTTCTACTGGAGTACATTTTGAATTCATTCCCGGAAATTGCCCCTGGAAACATCGTTGCCTGTCCACGAAGCCCATGCACATCCATGAAAACGGCACCCGACATCAGGGTAATGGTGTAAGGGTCACCGTTGATTGAGGGAGGAAGAGTTATAACTGCTGAATGACCATTTCCTCCACTGTAAACGCTGTCAACAGTTTCAGCAACGTATTCAACCATCATCCTTCCAGTTCCAAGTTCCTCTGCATCCTTTGCACTGTCCATTCTATCCTCCACCAGTGCAGCCAGACTCGTTAGTACCATTAGAAACACCATGGTTGAGAGTATAAAGTCGACACTTACGGACCCACCACAATTAATAATACAAGATACCGAATTCATAATATTAATATAGTATTAATTACTATTATAATTATATGAATATGTGAGGGAATCGAATGTGTACGAATGAAAAATTCGACATCTTAGTTATGTTAAAGAACCATGATCCTGATGAATTGGAAGATATACTCTCAAAAATTAGGGATATAGAGACATCTGCAAAGAAAGAAAGTCAATATTTTTATATAAAGGAATGTGAGGTTCTGAAAACTTTATTAATAGAATCAAATCTAGACTCTAAATACACTGCCCATAAACTAAGGGAAGATCATGGTGAAACAGTTTCCTACGCTGTCCATATGGATGGGGCTGTAAAAACAAGCTTGAGGTGCATACTGCAGAAGGTTGTGGAACTTCTAAATTCTAAAATCAAGGAAGGGGATTCCTTCAAGGTGGTATCTAATCTAAGGAGCATGAACATAAAATCCAGTGAAGAATTGAATGCTGCAGTTTCAGAGGAGATAGAAAGTAAGTTAAATTTACGTTGTGATGAAGAAAACCCCTACTGGATAGTTCAACTTGAAGTGCTGGGTGAAAATACTGGAATAACTATTTTTAAACATAAAAATCTGTTAGAAATGATTCAAACCGATTGAAGGTGGTTCATACAATGGGTTTAAAATTTATACAAGTTTCACCATAGATATACATAGAATTCTTAGGGAGATTGATTGAGGAACTTGGAAGGCTCAAATTAATACAGGTATCTCCTGTTTCTGGGCTTTCTTAGTATAATGGAGGTGAAACCATTAAACCCACAGCAAGATTTAACCTGCTTGTAACGTTCCAGGGCCACAAGAATGATACTGCAGGTGAAGAACTTCTTGGAATTGAAGAAATAGAACTGGCACTTCAGAACCACGAGTCAATAGTCAGTATCGAGAAAACAGATTTCATAAACGTTGTTCTGGTCCAGTTGAACATGGATCCTCTGGAAGCTGCAATGAAACTTAAGGATGCTCAAACAACGGTGATATCCAAGGTTGTACCTATAGATGAAGTTGTGAGAACACGCAAAGATGCCATACTCGAGAAGGTACTGATGCTCGCAGGTCAAAAAATAGAGAAAAGTGAATCCTTCGTTGTGAGGGTTGATCTCAGGGGCAGGGGTTACATAGAATCACGTGAAGATCTGCTTGCAACTCTTAGAGATGAACTCCTTGAAGGGTTGAATTTAAAATTGAATGAAGAAAATCCAGAATGGGTGGTTCAGATAGAGGTGGTTGGTGAAAACACTGGAATCAGTATTTTAAGGCCTGGTGAACTTTTTAAAAAACTCTGATTCAACTGTGGATTGATAACCATGTACAGGATCCTGCTTTTCAGTGGTGGTGCCTACAAATTCAATGAACTGGTTGAATTTGTTGAGGATGTTGGGGGAGTTGTATTCAGGGAGGAGCGGCTTCAGATAAGTAGGGGAAACTATTTTTTAAGGGAAGAAATCAGGGTCATGATAGCCATTCCAGAGGATGAACTGGAAACCCTCAAGACAAGGGTTAAGGAGCTTAAGGGACATTTAAAGGATCTGGAACTGGAAAAGGAACTCATGGATATTGTAAACTCTTACATATTTATTTACAATCTTTTAAGCATGCCTGGAGGATGGACAAAAATAGAATCCATTGAAACTAGTTTTAAATGTCCCTGTTGCATTGAACTTTGTTCCCAGATGGATTTCGATCTCTGTGCAGGCGAATTAGGGCAACTCATGGATGAGATGTGTGAAATGGATCTTCTGGAATACAGGATCTCCCAGGGTGAAAGGGAGTACCGGTTGAAAACTTTTTAAGGTAAAAAAAACTAACATACATCCTAGAACTTTCCAAAAAACATTTCTCCAGGAAAAACCATGTTGAATTCTAATACACTCATTTTAACTGGTATCGTAGTTCTTTTAATTGGAATGATTCTAATTTTCATTGGAACAGCTCTGCAGATCACTTCAAAATCCGGTGAAACAGGAGAGGTCAAAGCTGGAGGAGTGATTATGATAGGGCCAATACCCATAATCTTCGGAACAGACAAGGGAATGGCAACCACTGCTGTTATCCTTGCAATTATATTAATGGTTGTTTCATACATCTTATTCTCAAGATGGGGTTTCAGATAAACCTTCAAAGTATTTATAACACATGCCTAAGAGGGATATCCCATTGAAATAAAACTTTATTAATGAAATTCAATACATATGATTTAATGGAAAACCCTTAAAAACAGAACGAACCAAACTCAAGAAATGAACCACCAAAATCCAAGAGTTCGTTCAATAAACGTAAATGAATAATTTACGCATCAATCTAAACCTGAATTATACTAAAAAATGAATTATATTAAAAAAAATTCAATGCCATGTAACGGCTTATAAAAAATGAAGTGATTTTATGAAGATTTCTATTGTAATTCCAGCCCTCAATGAAGAGGGAATCGTCGGGAAAACAGTTAAATCAGTCCCATTAAAACAACTGAATGATATGGGATTTGAAACAGAAATAATCGTTGTTAACAATGCATCCACAGACAACACTGCACAGGAAGCAGAGGAAGCAGGAGCCAGAGTTATTTACGAGTCCAACAGGGGCTATGGAAATGCTTACCTGCGTGGTTTTAGGGAAGCAGAAGGTGACATAATAGTCATGGGTGATGCAGATGGAACCTACCCCCTTGAGAGAACACCAGAATTTGTCAGGTACATAACTGATGAAGGGGTTGATTTTGTTATAGGCTCAAGATTCGAGGGAGAAATACAGGACGGAGCAATGCCAGCCCTTCACAAATACATTGGAAACCCAATGCTCACCAAGATGCTGAACCAACTCTTTAAAGCAGATTTTTCAGATACGCACTGTGGAATGAGGGCCTTCACAAGGGAAGCACTCAAAAAGATGGATCTGAAATCTCCAGGAATGGAATTTGCAATTGAAATGGTCATTGAAGCCTCTGTAAAAAACCTTAAAATTAAGGAAGTTCCAATAGTCTACAGAAAAAGAGGAGGAGGACAGGCCAAATTGAACTCCTTTAAAGACGGCTGGAGACATTCCAAGTACATGCTGAAGAGGAAGTTCTCAAGTGAGTGAATCCACAGGAACATCCCATAAGAAGTATGGTAAATAAACAAAATTCTACTTTTTTCATTCCATTTTTAATTGTTTTAGAGGCAGCAAAATGAAAATAGCTTTTATATATGACTCTGTTTATCCATGGGTTAAGGGTGGTGCTGAAAGACGGGTTTACGAACTTGCCAGAAGACTTGTGGAGAGGGGACATGAAGTGCACTGGTACACCATGGGCTTCTGGATGGATGAAAACTCCAAAATGTCCGAAGACATGGATCTGGAGGGAATACACCTCCACAGTGTATGTAAACCCGTTGAACTATACACCTCAGATAGAAGATCCATAAAAGAAGCCATATACTTTGCCATAAAACTCTTGAGGCCTCTCATGAGGGAAAATTTTGATGTTGTGGACTGTCAGGGATTCCCCTTTTTTTCATGTTTCACAGCAAAGATCCACTCACTCACAGGCCGATCCACACTTTTTGTAACCTTCCATGAAGTTTGGGGTGATTACTGGTACGAATACCTTGGAAAACTGGGAGTATTCGGTAAGATGGTTGAAAAACTAACCTTCAAACTCACGGATCATAACATAACGGTTTCCAAGAAGACCATGAGGGATCTGGAAGATCTTGGTGGTGTTGAATCCACAGTCATACCCAACGGTATAAATTTCAGTGAAATTGAATCTATAGAAGCACAAAATCCTGATAATAAGATTCAATCCATACATAATTCAGATGTTCTATATGCTGGAAGGCTCATAAAGGAAAAAAACCTTGAACTCCTCCTGGAATCCATTGAAACAGTAAGGTCCAGAATGCCTGAAGTCAAGTGCCTAATCATTGGTGAAGGTCCAGAGCGGGAAAAACTGGAAAAAATCGTCCTTAAAAAGAATTTAAAGGGCAGCATAGAATTCATGGGATTTCTTGAGGATCATGAAAACTTAATATCACTTATGAAATCTTCCAAAGTTTTTGTTCTCCCATCTAAACGTGAAGGATTTGGAATGGTTGTGGTAGAAGCAAATGCATCTGGACTTCCTGTTGTTGTTTATGAACATGAGATGAATGCCGCACGCGACCTCATAGACGAAAATGTGAACGGTTTCATAGCAACGGATTCAAATGACATGGCTGAAAAGATAATAATGGGAATGAAAAGGCATGATACCATGAAGGATGCATGTGTAAACTCTGCAAAGCGTTACGATTGGGATGGAATAGTCCAGACACTGGAAGAGGTTTACACATCCAAGTAATTACTGAATGATTAATTAAAGTGAATGATGTTTAATTAAAAGTTGATAGGATGTTTAATTAAAAAAGTACATAAAAGAGGGTACAATTCAAAATAAATTCAAATACAAATAAATTTCCTGATTAAATGAAAACATGTGATTCCATGAAGATAATCCAGACTCCAGTCAGATTTTATCCATTCATAGGTGGTGTTGAAAACTACGTGCACTACCTCTCAAAGGAACTTGTGAAACTCGGACACCAGGTAACGGTTGCATGTGCAAAGGAACCTGAATCAGAAAACAATGAAATCAATGGAATTACCGTTAAAAGACTTTCATACCTTGGTAAAATTGCAAACACCAACGTTACTCCAGGACTCCCATTCGCACTGCTGCGTGAAGATTTCGATCTCATCCACACCCACATTCCAACCCCATGGAGTGCAGACTGGAGTTCAATCATATCCAAAACCCGTGGAAAACCATTGATCGTAACCTACCACAACGATATCATTGGAGAAGGATTTGCAGGAAAAATAGCAAATTTTTACAATTCAACCTGCCTCAAATCAATTTTAAAACAGGCAGATAAAATCATAATAACCCAGCCCAGTTACGTAGAATCCTCAGCACATCTCAAACCTTACAGGGAAAAAATTGAAGTCATACCCAACGGTGTTGATGTTGAAAGGTTCAAACCATTAACAGTACACAAGCAGGAGAACACAATATTCTTCTTAAGCCTTCTTGATGAATTTCACAGGTACAAGGGACTTGACTATCTATTAAAAGCCCTTGTCATAGTTAAAAAAGAAATTCCTGATGTTAAACTTTTAGTTGGGGGTAAGGGTGTTCTAATGGATCAGTATAAAGCCCAGGTAGCTTCAATGGGCCTTGAGGATAACGTTGAATTCTGTGGATTCATTCCAGATGAAAACATAGTTGAATTTTACAATCTAGCCAATGTTTTTGTACTGCCATCCATCTCCTCCCTTCAGGAAGGCTTTGGAATAGTTGCTCTTGAGGCCATGGCATGCAAAACACCTGTTGTAAGCACGGAGATTGTTGGTGTTGCAGAGGATGTTAAAGCTTCCAGTTCAGGAATAATCGTTGAACCAAAGGATGTTTCTGCCCTTGCAGATGCCCTGCTTCAGATACTGAGAAGTGGGGATGTGCAGCAGAAGATGGGTGAAAACGGTAGGAAACTTGTTGTGGACAAATACACATGGAAGGGTGTTGCAAATCTCATGGAAAAGGTTTATAATGAAGTGTTGTAATACAAATTAATGAGTTGATTCTCATTTTAGATTAATTAAATTAGATTAACTAAATAATCTTCTTTCATATTAGTCAATGAATAAATATTATAATGAGTATTGGGTAATCTTACAAGGTACTATGTTGAATATTTGTATAACGATAGGTTAGGGGTTATAAATGGAATTTTTCAGTGCAGTAACGAGTAAAGCAAGGACCTACTTGCTAATGATAATTTCAATGTTATTAATTACAGACATAACTATAATATTAAACATCCCATTTTTAAGGGAGATAACATCCTTCCTGTTCTTCACGGTTGTTCCTGGAATTTTGGTACTCCAACTATTGGGAAAGGATAATCTGGAATTCCTGAAGAAGATTTTGTTATCCATTGGATTGAGTGTTTCCATATTGATATTCATGGGCCTCATCTTAAACAGTTTTTACCCATTCTTAATTAAACCATTATCCTTGGGACCGGTATTGGTTTCCTTAAATATATTGGTTATAGCCATGGCTTTATCAGCTTATCTAAAGAATAAAGATAAATTTATGGTTAATTTCTTCAATTTGAACTTCAAAATTGGTGATAAGTTAACTGCTCCAATTATATTTCCAGTTCTGTTTCCTTTACTTGCAGTTCTTGGAACTTATCTGATGAACACCACTCAAAATAACATTTTATTGATGTTGATGTTGTTTTTGATACCCATTTATCTGATTGCAGTTGTTTACCTGAGGGATAAAATTCACCCTGCAACCTATCCCATTGCAGTTTGGTTAATAGGTTTAAGTCTGCTTTTGATGCATGGTTTAACATCTGCTCATTTAATGGGAAGGGATGTTCACAGTGAGTTCTA
>ENA-UOOE01002364-UOOE01002364.1-fermentation-metagenome-genome-assembly--contig:-NODE-2364-length-13634-cov-130.579203_pt1 | contig 13634 bp, 9 predicted proteins | sample MGYA00245776_ERZ724021 | MGnify/ENA primary metagenome ERZ724021 (study PRJEB28704, sample SAMN03018321) | fermentation metagenome | biome: anthropogenic terrestrial biome; feature: soil...
ATCCGTAATATTCAAACGGCTGCTACGCCCCTGGATCGGCTCTTCTAAGACTCAGATGGAAGAGGGAATTACTTATAAGAAGGCTCCATTTGAGTCTAATAATTACTTGATCTGATGAATATCATCCGGTTATCCACCATCCAGACATATGATAACGGATGATATGCCCCCTTGTAAGCTTCATATACTTAGATGGAGAAAGATTTTAAAAAAATTCCACATAAGTTTACGAATTACTTAGTAAAGGGGGCTCTTTTTCTATAGAAAAGAGGGATAATTATGATAATTAAAATGATACCAGTTTTTGGCAATGAGATGGGAACAGTGGGTAAAATTAATGTTAAAGTTGGAGATAAGATAGCTGCCGGCGATGTTGTTGCACAGGTAGAAACAGGAAAAGGCAACCGCTCAATCAAAGCTTCATCCGCAGGTGTTGTTTCAAAAATATTATGCGAAGAGGGTGCACAAATTGCATCCAATGCAGAAATGTTTGAGATAAATGAAACTGCACCTACAAATGAGCCAAGTAAGCCAGATAACATAGATAACATAAAAGCACAGAAAACTTCAAAAGAAATTACTACCGACTTACTTATAATTGGTGCAGGTCCTGGTGGGTATGTGGCAGCCATTTATGCTGCTAAGAATGGTTTAAAGGTAACACTAGTGGAAAAATCAGAATTAGGCGGTACTTGCCTTAATGTTGGCTGTATTCCTACAAAAGCACTTGTTAAATCCTCTGAGATAGCTCATAATGTATGCAGTGCAGCAGACTTTGGTATTCAAACTGATGGCAATATTTCAGTGAATATGAAGCAGGTAATAGATCGTAAAGATAAGGTAAAGGATAGGCTTGTTTCTGGCATTGATTTCCTAATGAAGAAAAATGGAATCAATGTGATTTCTGGTCAGGCATCTTTTGTTGATGAAGGGACTATAGCTGTTACAGGAAATGAGAATTATATCATAAAGCCAAAGGATATTATTGTAGCAACAGGATCAAAAATATCAAAGATTGCTATTCCGGGAATCGATTTACCATTTGTACTTAACAGCACAACGGCACTATCCTGTACTGATTTGCCAAAATCCATAACGATTATAGGCGGTGGCGTAATTGGTATGGAATTTGCATTTATTTATAAGAATTTTGGTGTTCAAGTACATGTCATTGAATTCATGAACAGACTATTAACTATGGTAGACAGCGACATTTCTAACGAAATACAAGAAATTGCAAAAGAAGAAAATATTGATATTCATACAAGCTCGAAAGTCGTGAAAATTCAAGGCTCTGTAGATGGCAAAGCAGTGATTACCTATGAGGATAAAGATGGTGAACACTTACTTGTAAGTGATAAAGTGCTAGTGGCTATTGGCAGGGAGCCTAACCTGGAGGGGCTTTCTATTGAAAACAGCGGTGTATTATTAAATAACAAAGGCAGAGGTATCCAGGTAGATACTTCTATGCGTACGAATATCAAGCATATTTATGCAATTGGTGATGTGACAAATATCATTCAGCTTGCCCATGTGGCTTCTCATCAGGCTATTGTTGCTGTAGATAATATTTTAAATAAACATAAAGAGATTGATTATTCGGCAGTTCCAAATGTGATATTTACTGCTCCTGAAATTGCAAGTGTTGGCATAGGCGAGGATCAAGCAAAAGAAAAAGGAATGAATATTGCAGTTAGCAAATTCCCATTTGCAGCAAATGGAAAGGCTTTGACTATGAATGAGCCGCGAGGTTTTATTAAGCTGGTTAAGAGCAATGAAACAGGGAAAATTATTGGCGGATCCATCATAGGTGCAGACGCTTCCTCTTTAATCAGTATATTGACATTAGCAATTGCAAATGGATTTACTGAAAAGGAAATAACCAAAACAATATTTCCACATCCAACTACAAGTGAAGTGATTTATGAAGCAGCATTAGGTTTTGGCATTGGAGCTCTGCATCAGTAATGAAGAAAATTATTATATCAAAGGAATTTGATCCGTATTTTAATATAGCTGCTGAGAATCAGCTGTTTTTAGATTCAGATGAAGATATACACCTGTTTTTATGGCAGAATGATGCTTCAGTTATCATTGGCAGAAATCAAAATATATATGCAGAATGTAATCTAAAATATCTTAAAGAACATGATATTAAGGTAGTACGCAGGTTTTCCGGCGGCGGGGCTGTATACCATGATAAGGGTAATGTTAACTTTACCTTTATCACAAAAGAAAAAACTGCAAACCAAGCAAAGTTTATTGAAATTATAAAGGCAGCCATGGCGAAGCTTGGCATTGATTGTGAATTTAGTGGAAGAAACGATTTATTATACAAGGATCAGAAATTTTCTGGTCATGCCTATTACACAGATGGTGATAATTATATGTATCATGGTACAATGCTTGTCAATGAAGATTTTAAGCAATTAGAAAAAGCACTTTCACCGTCAATGTTAAAATTACAGTCCAAGGGCATTAAATCTGTCAGAAGCAGAGTTGTAAATTTATCATCAATTAACAGTGAAATAACTGTAGAAAAAGTAATACAAACATTTATAGAAACATTTGATTGCAAAAATATTGAATATATAAGCAAAGCTAATTTCAAGGCGCCATTAGAGCAGATGCTTTCATCCTATGATTGGCTGTATGCTCAGTCTCCAAAATTTGATATCGAATTAGAAAAAAGATATTCTTTTGGAAATGTATCTATATATATTTCTGTTTCTGATGGCATGATTCAAGGCATAAAAATAAATACTGACAGCTTATGTCTTTATGATTTCAAACCGTGTGAGGATAAGCTGATTGGTAAACGTTTTGACGAACAAACTGTATGGAAATGTATTGAACAGTATATTGCAGCAAAAGACGGATAGCTTAACAATAACTGAATTATGATAATAGATAGATAACATAGTATTTATTCTATGTATGATCTACCTATTATTTTTTTACTGTATAAAGTATAAAACACAGACAGAAGCCTTAGAAACCGTATTTTGTGAGTCAAAATGAAAATTACCTTTAGCTATCCCAAAAATAATTTGGATGGTTTAGATTGACATAATCTATTATTATAAATAATAACATAACATCAAGCTTATGCCAGTATTGTAAAAATAAAATAAGATCAAAAGATATGTGGTATAATAAAAATGGGTGGTGGATGCTATGTTTAATATAGATGATTGTATTGCTATGATTACTTGCAGAAGTGCAAAAAAATTAGCAGCTTGTTTGGAAAAAAGACTAAACTATTATAATATAACAAGGACTCAATGGATTGCATTGTATTATATTAGCACTAATAAAATGATTACACAAAGGCAGTTAGCCGATAAAATGTCCCTTAGAGAACCAACTGTTGTTCGATTGCTTGATAAGATGGAATCATTTGGTTGGATTATTAGATTAAATAGTGAAGATGACAAAAGAATTAAATTATTAATCCTAACTGATAAAGGACAAAAAATTGCAACTAAAATGTTGGATGTTGCAGAAAAATTTAGAAATGATGTAATTAAAGACATTCCGCCAGAGGATCTTGATACCTATAACTCAGTGCTTAATAAAATGCTTAGCAATATAAAAAATGGGTAACAAGTGGCTAGCTTATAAAGATTTAAACACTGGTTATATTAAGGCAGTAGTGATACTAATTAATAATATGTCAACAGTATGTAAAAAAGTGGAAAAGAATATTTGTTTCATTATAGAAATAGAGAAGTCCTATATATAAAAAGTGGGCTTCTCTATCTATCATATGTCCTAGGCTGTTTTAATTGGAGTTACTTTGGAAAATGATATTTTACTGCTGTCATATTTGCAGTAGTTTCTGACACAGAACACTTTTTCCAGTTGTAAATAAAAGTTTACTTATTAATTTTCAACCATTCTATAGCTGTATTTGCATAAACAGCAGATCCTAGATAGAAAACATCTTCGTTAAAATTAATTTTCGGATGATGCTGAGGGTATGGATAACCTTCTTCGGGTGATCCTCCGCCTAAAACCATCATAATAGAAGGTACTTTTTCACTCATATATCCAAAATCCTCAGAACCTGTCATTTTACCACCAGGATATACTGCATCAAATCCTTTAATATTATCTTTGCCTAATAATTCTCTGTTAATTTTTACGATTTGATCATATAGCCCAGGATTATTATAAACTGATGGACATTCCATTGTATATTCAACATTTACAGTTGCTCCAAAAGTTGAAGCTACACTATTAGCTATTTCGACTACACGATTTTTCATGAATTCTCTCTCAGTGCTATCAAATGCTCTAATACTTCCTTCCATAAACGCAGTGTCAGGTATTATATTGGCTGCATTGCCTCCATGCATTTGACCAACTGTAATAACTGCTGTGCTATCAGGTGCCATTTCCCTTGCTATAATGTCCTGCAAATCTATATAGATATGAGATGCAATATTCAATGGATCTACTGATTTATTTGGCATTGACCCATGACCGCCTTTGCCTTTAATATCTATATGAAACGCATCACCTGAGGACGTAATATATCCTCCCTCCGGAACAATTAGAGTACCCGATGGTACTGGCATCCCGGAGAATATATGAATCATAGCTGCTGCATCTACCTTGGGATTTTCAAGAACTCCTGCTTTAATCATAGCTTTTGCACCTGCTAGTTGTTCTTCACCAGGCTGGAACATTAATTTTACTGTGCCCCCTATTTCGTCTTCATGATTTTTTAAAAGTTGAGCAGCACCCAAAAGCATTGCTGTATGTGCATCATGACCACATGCATGCATATTTTTTGTTTTTGACTTATATTCTAAGTCGTTTTCTTCAGCAATTGGAAGCGCATCCATATCAGCTCTTATAAGAAATGTTTTACCTGGTTTTTTACCGCCCGCCAATGCTACAATAGCTGAATCAGTTATTAATTTAGGATCATAACCCATCTCTTTAAGCCTTGCCAATACATATGCCGTAGTTTTTGGCAGATCCATGCCTAGTTCGGCATTTTGATGTAGGTATCGCCTATCCTTAACAATTACGCCTTGAAGGGCTTTTGCTTCTTCTAAAATGTTGTTCATAATTTCATCCCTCTTATTTATATTGTTTAATTTAGCTTACTATTAATTATATACTATTATCTCATATTTGGATTAACTAAAATTAACTTAAAACCATATTTAGAGCTGAATGAATCAAATTAAAATTGATCATTCAGCTTTTTTTAATTTCTTCTGCTACCTTAAATGAAAGTGAAACGCCTATTTCGAGGAATAAGTGGATTATATCTATTATATTTATGATAGTTTTGATATAATTAAAGTGAAGATATAGTGATTTAACCTTGCTTTTGGGCATAGAAAAGAGGATATGAAAAATAATCATAAAAAAAGATAAAGATATAGTAAGGCGTGGGGCCACTCAGCCTTTTTTGTTATAGGAATTGATATGGCTAATTATCAGGTTAATCAAAAAATATGCGGTATAACATAGTGGAAATGAAAATAGGTGAGTTATTATGTTTAATCTCTTGAGCCCTTAAATAGTTTGGACAACCTACGAACTTTTAAATAAAGTCAAAATAATAAGTTTAAGAGAAGTTCAAAATGAAAAGTAAAGCTGCATCAGGGTCAAAAGGTCCAAAGACTAGGAATTAATCCGGTAACAAATGTAAACTATTGTAAACGAGGGGGAAACGGAAAACATATGCAAATTTTCGATAATGTGAATAAAACCGTCAAAGACGACTTGACGGCAACGATATCGAAGGGTGATAAACTTTCGATATCTGCTGCCTGTTTTTCAATATACGCTTACAAAGCCCTTAAAAAGCAGCTTGATGGGATTGACGAACTGCGCTTTATATTTACCTCACCAACCTTTCTTAAGGAAAAAGCCCCGAAGGAGAAGCGCGAGTTCTATATTCCACGGCTAAACCGTGAGCGTTCCCTTTATGGTACGGAATTTGAAGTAAAACTTCGCAATGAGTTGACCCAGAAGGCAATTGCACGAGAGTGCGCCGATTGGATTAAAAAGAAAGTCCGCTTTCGTTCTAATGTGACTGGCGGAACCATGGGAGGCTTTTTAAGTGTCATCAAACCCAACGGAGCAATAACATATGCCCCATTAAATTCATTTACAACCTCAGATCTTGGGTGTGAACGCGGCAACAATATAATGAGCCTTGTCAACCGAATTGACGCTCCGCTATCCTATGAGTATGTCAGGATGTTTGATCAGATTTGGAATGACAAGAATCTTTTGCAGGATGTGACTGAACAGGTCATTGATGGCATAACCGCAGCCTATAATGAGAATGCCCCTGAGTTTGTATACTTTGTCGCCATTTACAACATATTTAACGAGTTCCTTTCCGATATCAGCGAGGACGTGTTACCGAATGAGGCAACGGGCTTTAAGGAAACGAAAATCTGGAACAAGCTGTATGACTTTCAAAAGGACGCTGCTCTTGCAATTATTAACAAGCTTGAAAAGTTTAATGGGTGCATTCTTGCTGATAGTGTCGGCTTGGGCAAGACATACACCGCACTTGCTGTCATAAAATACTATGAGCTCCGCAATCGAAACGTGCTGGTGCTTTGCCCGAAGAAACTCGGTGACAACTGGCTGATGTTTAAGGAAAATTACCTTAATAATCCTATAGCTGAGGACCACTTGCGATATGACGTTCTCTACCACACCGATTTATCGCGTGATCACGGTTCTTCAGGGAGCATAGACCTTGCTAAACTCAACTGGAGCAACTATGACCTTGTCGTTATCGATGAGAGTCATAATTTCCGCAATGGCGGTGATTATTCGGGAAGTGGCGATAGAAGGCATGGAAATCGTTATCTTACACTGCTAAACAAGGTTATCCGTCAGGGTATTAAGACTAAGGTTCTTATGCTTTCGGCAACACCTGTCAATAATGGTTTTTCCGATCTTCGGCATCAACTTGAACTTGCATATGAAGGCGACCCAGAACTTATAAATGATAAACTCGGCACGGCAAAATCAATTGATGTTATATTCCGAAACGCTCAAACTGCTTTTAATAAATGGAGTAAACTCGACCCCAAGGAGCGCACCACCGAAAACCTTCTAAATTCTTTGGACGCCGACTTTTTTACAATGCTTGACAGTGTAACGATAGCTCGCTCGCGCAAGCACATAAAAAAATACTACAATATGTCAGCCATAGGAAAATTTCCTGAAAGGCTTAAACCACTTACTCTACGCCCTAAGCTGACAGATTTGCCTACAGCAATTGACTATGACGAGATTTACGACCTTCTAATGAAGCTCAACCTTGCTGTATATGTCCCAACTGATTTTTTGCTCGGCAGTAAACGAGCTAAATACATAGACCCGAGCATTAACATCGATCGTGCCGGACGTGAAAGTGGTATCCGCCGTTTAATGTGCATCAATCTTTTAAAGAGGCTCGAGAGTTCCGTTTATTCCTTCCACATTACCCTTGAACGTGTGAAGGGGTTGATTGACGATACCATTGCCACCATTGATGCTTATGAAAGCGGAAGCAAAAAAATAATAAATGCACAGGATATTTCTGAAAGCGAATTCGATGAAGACGATCGCAACACTGACTTCTTCGAGAACAGTGGCAAAAAGGTAGACATTGACCTTGCAGATATGGACTATGTTTCATGGCGTGGAAAGCTATCTGAGGATTCGGACATTTTGGAGCTCCTGTTGATGATGATTCAGGATATTACGCCTAAACATGATACAAAGCTGCAAACGCTGTTAAACCTCATAGCTGAAAAAGTTAAGCATCCATTCAATGCAAACAATAAAAAAGTGCTGATTTTCTCGGCATTTTCTGATACCGTGGGTTATCTCTATACACAAGTTGCACCATTTATGAAAGAACAGTTTGGACTTAATACAGCGATGGTAACTGGCACAACCAATGGCAGAACTACCGTTAAATTGCCGCACACCGATATTAATACAATACTTACGCTCTTTTCACCGGTGTCGAAGGACAAGGTTCTTTTAATGCCAAATAACCCTGCAGAGATAGATATTCTTATAGCAACGGACTGCATCTCTGAAGGTCAGAACTTACAGGACTGCGATTACTGCGTGAACTACGATATACATTGGAATCCCGTCCGAATTATCCAGCGGTTTGGCCGTATTGACCGTATTGGAAGCCACAACGAAACAATTCAACTTGTGAACTTCTGGCCTAATATTGACTTGGACAAGTACCTTGAACTAAAAGGACGAGTGGAAACCCGTATGAAAGCATCAGTTATGACTTCTACGGGCGATGATAACCCCATTGACCCAGAAGAGAAGGGAGACCTTGAATACCGCAAGGAACAGCTTGAACGCTTGCAAAATGAAGTTGTGGATATTGAGGATATGCAAAGTGGTGTGTCAATTATGGATTTAGGACTGAACGAGTTTAGGCTTGACCTTCTCGATTATGTCAAAAGTCACGACAATTTGGATAGGGTTCCTTTTGGGCTTCATGCTGTTGTAAAAGGTAATGATGATGCGCCAAAAGGTACGATATTTATATTAAAGAACCGCAATGCAAATATAAACCCACAGAACAAAAACCAATTGCACCCGTTTTATATGGTATATGTCCGAGATGACTCGGTAATCCATATCAATCATCTGCAGCCGAAAAAGCTGCTTGATGTGTTCCGTCAGTTATGCAAAGGAAAGTCAGAACCGGACTATGAGCTATGCAGGCAATTTAATGCCGAAACAAAAGACGGTAGGAATATGAGTCACTATTCAGACCTTCTTAATTTTACCGTAAAATCCATTGTCGATCTGAACGAGGATAATTCCATTGATAGCTTTCTTTCCGGCAAGCAAGTGTCCCTTGCAGCAAACACAATTGACGGCCTTGACGATTTTGAATTGGTTTGCTTTGTGATTGTAAAGTGAGGTGGTAAGATGTTTGGATTGCCGAAATCAACTGAAATAAATAAGCCGCTTCCTAAAAAAGCGATATTTGATAAATTTAAGCCAAATCCCGCTGACCGAAAGCTGTTTGATGAACAAATCAGCCGCCTTACCATTGTTGCAGAAATTTCTCCCCAAACGGTGAGCATAGCAGCAAGTGAGGATGTTTCGGCGGTGTATCTTATTCTCGTTATACTTAAAGCTGCCGACTGTGACAAGAAGAACATTGTGCTTTTATCAAAGCTGATAGACCAGCGTATGCTGTTTGCCTTGCAATATGAGGATACAGTGCGGCTTGCCGTCTATCGCGCCGAGAGGGTTATTGTTTCTAAGAGCAAGCCATTTGACGATTGGAATTTATCTTTAAGCGGGCTTAACCCCGGGGCAGTATGGGAGAATATGATTGCCCAAATCGGTGGCATTGACTTCATTGATGGTAAAAATCTTGATGAAACTATCGTCATGAACGAGTGCCGCGATAAACTGACAAAACAAATTGCCGCCTTGGATAAAAAAGCGATGGATGAGCAGCAGCCACGCCGCAAGTGGGAATATGCCGAGGAAATTAAACGGTTAAAAACTGAACTGGAGGAACTTAAAAATGGATAAATTGAAAATGAAAACACCTAACCTCGCCGATAGAAACTTTGCTGCCCTTGCTGCAATGTTTCCAAATGCCGTAACGGAAACCGTTGATGAAAATGGCGAGGTTATCCGTGCTATTGATGCGGATGTTCTTACACAGGAGATAAACACCCATGTTGTTTCGGGAAAAGAAGAACGCTATCAGTTCACTTGGCCTGACAAGAAAAAATCTGTTCTTTTGGCTAATGCACCCATTGCGGCAGCATTGCGTCCATACCGTGAAGAAAGCGTGGACTTTGATAACACCGAAAATCTTTACATAGAGGGCGATAACCTTGACGTGCTGAAACTGCTCCGCGAAACCTATTTAAACCGCGTAAAAATGATTTATATCGATCCGCCCTATAACACAGGGAATGATTTTGTTTACGAGGATGACTTTGCCGGGGATACAGATGAGTTTTTGACACGCGACGGACAGTATGACGAGCAGGGTAACCGCCTTACACCAAACCTTGACAGCAATGGACGCTTTCACACCGACTGGCTGAATATGATATACCCGAGGTTGCGTGTGGCAAGGGATTTATTGGCTGATGATGGGGTGATTTTTATATCTATTGGAGATGAGGAGGCTGGGAATCTGATTAAGGTCTGCAATGATATATTTGGTGAAGCAAACTTTAGGAATCAAATTGTTGTACGCAGAGGGGCAAAATCAGTTCAGGCACAATTTGATACTTGGGATAAACTTGGTCAGGGACTTGAGTATATCCTGCTTTATACCAAAAACTCAACATATCGTTTTCCAAAACAAATGAAGCCCTTGGATAAGGTTAAACCGGGGGGATGGAACAATCATTGGCGTGGAACTGATAGACCAACAATGCGTTATCCCATTTTTGGTATTACACCAACTAGTGGGCAATGGCGTTGGGGAAAAGAAAGAAGTGAGAAGGCTATCAAAAACTATCAACGGATGTTGCAAGAAACAGGCAAAACACAAGAAACAATAACTGATGAAGATATTGACAAATGGTATGCTAAGCAAAACGATAATACCCTCGATTTGCTAAGGCTTTCAAGAAACGGAAAGCCAGAACACTATATTGCTCCAACCAATGAAACGTTGCTAAACAGTTCATGGGTTGACTTGTTGATAGGTAGTTCATCTGAAATAACATCTTTGTTTGGAACTGCTGTTTTTGATACAGCTAAGTTAACAGCAGTTATTAAGCGAATGTTAGGTTTTGTGGATAAAGATAGCATTATCCTTGACTTCTTTTCCGGCTCCGCCACGACTGCCGACGCAGTCATGCAACTTAATGCCAAAGACGGAGGAAACCGTAAATTTATTATGGTACAAATACCTGAGCCTTGTCCTGAGAACAGCGAGGCAGCAAAGGCAGGTTACAAAAACATCTGCGAAATTGGCAAGGAGCGCATTCGCCGTGCAGGCAAGAAAATTAAAGAGGATAACAAGGGAAAACCTGGAATTGAAAATTTGGACACAGGTTTCCGTGTTCTCAAACTTGACAGCAGTAATATGAAAGATGTGTACTACACACCGGAAGAGTATGCTCAAATGCACTTCAACCTTGATGGCTTTATGGACAACATCAAGCCTGACCGTTCAGATGAGGATTTACTCTTTCAGGTTATGCTTGAACTTGGCATTCCGCTTTCGGAAAAAATCAAGCAGGATGGAAAGACATTTTACGTTAACGACAATTACTTAATTGCCTGTTTCGGGGAAATAGATACCGCACTGATAACAGAGATTGCAAAGAAAAAGCCGTACTATGCTGTATTCCGTGACAGCAGTTTTATAAGCGACAGCGCGATGGTGAATTTTGAGCAAGTGTTTTCCACTTACAGCCCGAAAACCATAAGGAGGGTGCTGTAAATGGAATTTTAGTTTAAAATACAGCTTTTCCAAACAGAAGCTGCTGAAAGTGTAGTCAAGGTTTTTGCGGGCCAGCCAAACTATGGCGTATCCAAATACTGCCGAGATGTGGAAAAACGAAAAGCACAGGTGACCTATGAGGAGCAGGATGCGGAATTTGAAATGGGCTACCGCAATATTGCACTTTTATCAAAATTGGTAGACCAGCGTATGCTGTTTGCCTTGCAATATGAGGATACAGTGCGGCTCGCCGCCTATCGCGTCGAGAGGGTTCTCATATCTGGGAACAAGCCATTTAACGATTGGAATTTATCTTTAAGCGGGCTTAACCTCGGTGCAGTATGGGAGAATATGATTGCCCAAATCGGCGGCATCGGCCTCACTGATGGTAAAAATCTTGATGAAACCATCATCGTGAATGAGTACCGCGACAAGCTTACAAAGCAAATTGCTGCCTTGGATAAAAAGGCGGCGGATGAGCGTCAGCCCCGCCGCAAGTGGGAGCTCGCGGATGAAATAAAAAAACTAAAAGCTGAACTGGAGGAACTTAAAAATGGATAAAATGAAAATGCAAACACCTAACCTCGCCGACGGAAACTTTGCTGCCCTTGCTGCAATGTTTCCAAATGCCGTAACGGAAACCGTTGATGAAAATGGCGAGGTTATCCGTGCTATTGATGCGGATGTTCTTACACAGGAGATAAACACCCATGTTGTTTCGGGAAAAGAAGAACGCTATCAGTTCACTTGGCCTGACAAGAAAAAATCCGTGCTTTTGGCTAATGCGCCTATTACGGCGGCATTGCGTCCATGCCGTGAAGAGAGCGTGGACTTTGATAACACCGAAAATCTTTATATAGAGGGCGATAATCTTGATGTGCTGAAACTGCTCCGCGAAACCTACTTAAACCGTGTAAAAATGATTTATATCGATCCGCCTTATAATACAGGAAATGATTTTGTTTATGAGGATGACTTTGCTGAGAATACAGATGAGTTTTTGACACGTGATGGACAGTACGACGAGGAAGGTAATCGCATGGTGAAAAACCTTGACAGCAATGGACGCTTTCACACCGATTGGTTAAATATGATTTATCCACGTTTGCGCATATCGCGAGACTTTTTAACCGATGACGGTGTGATTTTTATCAGTATAAATGACAATGAAGCTTTTAATCTGAGAAAAATGTGTAATGAGGTTTACGGTGAATCGAATTTTGTAGCTGATTTGGTTTGGGCTAATAAAGAAGGTGGTGGTAGTTCAGATAGCAAGTTGTTCAGAATTAAGCACGAACATATTCTTTGTTACGCAAAAAATATAAGGCTCGCTGAAATTATTGGTGTTCCAGTTGGAAATGAAGATCGTTACAAATCATCAGATGAGTATGTATCGACACGCGGTAAATACTATTTGCAAAAAATGGGTATGGGTACTATTCAATATTCTGCTTCTTTAGATTACCCTATAACCACCCCTGATGGTTCAACTGTTATGCCAGCAGACAATAATGGGGGTCGCAAAGCTTGTTGGCGTTGGTCAAAGCCAAAATATGAATGGGGATTGAAAAACGGGTTTATAGAGATAAAAAAAGATAACAGCGGAGTTTGGACTGTTTATAGTAAGCAGTACCTTAATTGCGATAATGAAGGCAACATAATAACCAGAACACAACGCCCTATGGGGATAATTGATGAGTATTCCAGTACACAAGCAACAAAATTGCTTGAAAATATGGGGTTGGGTTCGCTATTTAGCTATGCAAAACCTGTTGAACTAATTCGTTATTTGTGCGAACGTGTAACTAAAGCCGAAGATATTGTTTTCGATTTCTTCTCTGGCTCTGCCACCACAGCCCACGCAGTCATGCAGCTTAACGCTGAGGATGGCGGCAAACGCAAATTTATTATGGTTCAACTGCCCGAACTTACTGACGAAAAATCCGAGGCCTACAAAGCTGGTTATAAAAACATCTGCGAAATTGGCAAGGAACGCATTCGCCGTGCAGGCAAGAAAATTAAAGAAGACAACAAGGATAAAGAAGGCATTGAAAAACTGGACACAGGTTTCCGTGTTCTCAAACTTGATAGCAGCAATATGAAAGATGTGTACTACACACCAGAAGAGTATGTTCAAATGCACTTCAACCTTGATGGCTTTATGGACAACATCAAGCCTGACCGTTCA
>ENA-UOOE01002365-UOOE01002365.1-fermentation-metagenome-genome-assembly--contig:-NODE-2365-length-13634-cov-8.682451_pt1 | contig 13634 bp, 13 predicted proteins | sample MGYA00245776_ERZ724021 | MGnify/ENA primary metagenome ERZ724021 (study PRJEB28704, sample SAMN03018321) | fermentation metagenome | biome: anthropogenic terrestrial biome; feature: soil; material...
GTCTTGCCCTTTTCGAGTATATGCTCGAAATCATCGTTTATTGTGCACCTAAGGTTTTTTTGACCTTCCGCAAAAAACATTTCAATTACTTTCTTTATATGTTGTTTTGTTAAATCATCCGTATTTTTATATGTTTTAATCATCGCATCCGCAGCATTCAGTTTTTCTTTGGTTAATTCGCCGATTGTTTTAGCCCCGGTAGCTTCAATTATATAGAAAATGGCATTTACAAACTGCTCTCTTTCATTCAATGATATACGGCTAAGCCATGCCCTCAAAGTATTATTAAATATAAGGCTGTTTTTTGCTAATCCATCCTCATAAACAAATTGAATGCCCTTAACTTCCCAAGAAAAGGCATCATGCTGCATTATGCCTGTTTCATTGCTGCTTACTACTCTATATTCTTCTTGATGCTCTAAAAGCATTCCGATAACAGAGGATTTCGGTACAAATGTAGTAATCTTATTTATGATTTTCTGATACTCCTCACTTTGAACTATATTATCTAAAAAGCCGGGACCATCATTATTAAATACACCGATTATTCGTTCCTGTATACTTTCAACAGAATGAACAGCTGCATAAACAGCCAAATTACCACCCTTTGAATGGCCTCCAAAATAGAATTCCCCCGAAAGCTTTGAACAATTCTTGTTAACATATAGTACTGCCTGCTTCTGTGCTTGAACTTCGTCCATAAAGCTCATATGAAAGTCCTCTTGCCAACCAATAATAGTGTCATCCGTACCTCTAAAAGCTATAAAATGAAGATTCTTACCGATGGAAAATATTACTGCTGAAAACTGCTCTGACTGCTCATAGTCAGTTTGTTTTTCATAACACGATAAATAAACATCGCTGTAACGACCTGAGCCGGCAGCCTTTTCAAGAAGCTCCGGAACCCGCCTTAAAAGTTTATTTTGGTCAACGGACGGAATTTTGTCCGCGGTTTTTTTATATAGTTCTGCTGCTTTTGATAAAGATATAGAATACTCGATGCCTTTTGGAACAATATTATCAAATTCCAAGTAAGACAGTACAGAAAATATCAAGTTATCAACCTCATTGAAACCATCTGTCTCAAAACTTATATCCCCGCGCCAATCAATATAATCTAATATATTTTGCATAACTCCTCCGCAAGAACAGCAGAACCTCAAATTGGTTCTGCTGCAACATTTTTACCCTATCAGGCGAAGCTTCTAAATTATATTTCATTCATCAGTTTTTCAAAATAAGCAACATGATCCTTTTCTTCGCCAATTATTACAGCCATAATTTTCTTAGCTTCTTCATCATTTATACCATCGTACAATTTAGTATAAATTTCAACTGTTCGAACTTCTGTGTCATAAGCATTTTTAACCGCAGTTTTTAAATCTACAAAAGCATTCTTATATTCTTCTTCTTTTTTGTAAACTTGATTTTCAATTAATGATTTTAGATAACCTGAAACCTCATCATCATAAAGATATTCTGCTGCATCTTCATTTTTAGCTTCTAATTCCTTATGTAATTTCGAAAACTTTTCTTTATGTATAAATTCCTGTTTTTCAGCTGATAATAAAAATTCCTTCAACTTACCCGAAGTATTTTTTGCTCCATTTTTGTAGAACTTATATCCTTCGTCCTCCATAAGCATTGCTATTTTAAGCATTTCAAGCGCGCTGAAACTATTTGCCATTTTCGATATCCTCCTAACAATATAGTCTAACTTACCTTAATATACTCCAAATTTCTATAATTTGCAACATCCAACCGTTAAAATTCTGTTCTGAATATTCCGAAAGGTAAATAATATTTTTCTTATAATCTTATTGTTTTCTAAACACGTGCTCCTTCAATGCTTTAAGGGCTTCTTTATAACGTGTTGACTTTAAATTAGGAAATGCATTCAGTAAACGCTTTTGTCCAAATATACTGGATTCAAGGAGTTCCTTATTTTCCTTTTTCAGTTCGGCAAGTGCCTGCTCACTGCGTGCCAAAACTTCTTTTGTAATTTGTCTTCTTGAAGCAATTTCTGATTCTAAAAGCTTTTTAGTATAATCAATTTTTTCCTCAATTATTTCTTTCTTTTGATACATTTTATCCTCAACTTCTTCTTTCTTTTCTGCTAAAATAATGGCACCGGCAGCCAAATTTTCTCCAATCTCATCTGAAGATTTCTTAATCATTGCGGATAATTCTTCTATATGCTTTAATTTTTTATTGAGTTTAAAAATTGTATTAACTGTTGCAACTAAATCAACCAATAAAACAATTGATGTAATTGCCAAGAAAACTACTGCGGCAGTATCCGGAATTATATATACAAGCCCTGATATCATAGGATGTATTTTATCAACAACTATAAGGCATGCAATTCCCCACATCAATGAAAAAAGGGGACAAATATACCCGCCAATGTTAAATGGCTTGTCCGAATAATCCCACCATTTATGATTGAACATTTTTTCAAGTACAAATCCTGTAAGAAGCTCAAGTAAGCTTGTTATAAAAATCGAACCAATAAACAGTAAAAACAAATTATTTTTAACCGGCATTAAAAATTTGACAACTGCAATTATCCCAAATCCGTAAATCGGACATAAAGGTCCGTTTAAAAATCCTCTGTTAACAAATTTTCCTACAGTCAGAGCCGCATAAACAACCTCTGTACACCATCCTAAAAATGCATATATAAAGAAAAATAGGTAAATTCTTATAAACATTTTTACTCCCTTCTAATAACTTTAAATATTGCAGTAATCTATAATTTCATCAAAGGTTACATCATCGAAAAAATATGTTTTATCCGGAAGCTCTCCGCTGAAAAGCAAAAGGGGGTTGCTTTCGTAATCTCCCCATGAATACCGTGACACCGTATGATTTGCAAAATCACATATTGTTTCTTCAATATTTACCGTGAAAGCATCATGAGAAAGCTCGGTCATATCCATAAGAACAAGCTGTCCTTCACTGTATGAAAAACGCATGGTGTAACCCCACCGGGACGAGCTTCCCCCATAATGGTTTATACTGAGAATACCATTTTCGATTGATACACCTTCAAGCGGGTCGCCAAAAGCACCGCCCATCCAATGTTCGAGGATAAGTGACTCGTTTCTGTTGGTAACCGCATAACTTCCGTCTGTGTTTCCGAGAATAATATAAATATGGCGCACTCCGAATTCAAACTCCCCATTCACATATCCGGGACTGTCCTCGTTTTCTTCCACAAACTCGACCACAACGGCAAGGTCGTTATTTCCATCGCTGTTGAGATCACCAGCAGCAGCTAAAATGACGCGGCTAATTTCGGATAAATATACGGGGTTCTTGCAGTATTGCATAAACTCAGGCATGGTGCCGATAATTTCAGACAGATTCTGAAGCAGCAATATTTCTGTATCCGGTATAATATCATTAGATAAATCGCTATTCTGTATTTCGATTTTTTCACCGTTTATATACAATTCGGACGAATTTGGCCAAGAACCTCTCATAGGAGCCTGCACCCTGATAAGTATGTAATCTGCTTTGACAGCATTGACCGGCTCGTCATTTGTAACATTGATTTTTACTGTTGAATCATCGACGGAAAAATTAAACCCGCCATATTGTAATTCATCGTTAGCGGGAAAATAGTATATGAACATATCCCAAGAATCCTGATCGGAATAAATGTATTGATAATACTTTTCTCCTGATGGACAAGAATCTACCCAAGCCTTAATCTTCTCTGCAACAAGTTCATCTTTCCCGTATAAAGCTGCTTTGTATCCGTTTGCAGTTTCCTCATAATATTTGACTGTTGCTTCACTGTACTTAGTGGTGCTTAAATTGTCAGGCTCTTCCACACTACTTTTACAGCCATTTACACAAAACATCAGGCAAAAACACATAAAAATAATAATAGCATTTTTCATTGATATTTTCTCCTTACAGCTTTCCGACTTTTACGGCAATTCCTTGCATCCTTGTCACACCCGGCCGCCGACATTCGGAGTAATCCACGAAAAGTATACCACACCCGCACAAGCTACGCAACAAAACTATCGCCCTTAAGGTCGTGAGGATATCACATTATTAAAAGGGTTCCTACTGAAAATAACACCTTTCAAATGATGGTCAAATAATCAGAGGCTCCGCCGTTGACATCATTTTACAACCATCGTATAATGTTGTTAAAGTTTTAAATAATCCCGCAAGATAAGGTGTAAGAATAATATACAACTGTTTTTGGTTGAACATCCCGAATGGTTTGGAATACCGTAATCTAAGCAAAAATGTATTAATGAATGCAGTAAATTACCGGTGCATTTAGGAGATTTCAATGATTGAATTAGGTCACGCTATATCCTATTACTTTAATAAAGAGGAAGGATTGTACAAGGTTCTTCCTGCAAGCTATGATGAAGCAATGGCAGTTGTTATAGAATATATTGCACCTAAAATAATACTTGATGAAAATATACAGGGAAAATTAAGAGATATTCAAGTATTAGAATATACAAGGTGTACAATCAGTTCCTTATTTGAATTTGAATTATGGGAAAACCCTAAAAACGCTGAAAATTTATATATCAAGCATTATAGTAAGTTAGGATTTAAAATTAATAATCCGTCTATCTGGGCTGCAGATAGCTTTAGAAGCATTGATCCTGTCTATATACATAATTATGTTATTGGAGATATATTGGCAAAACAATTATATGAATATCTTTTGCAGAATTTCGCTTATAATTACAAGGAATGGGGAAAGTGGCTCATAGAAAAAATATATATCGATGGAAGAAGAAGAGCGTTTAAAGAAAAATTAGAAATAATGGGGTTCATGAATCCCATAAAACTATAAAAAACAGGGGGAAATAGTGAGAATTCAAAAAGATAATATTGTAATCAGAAGTGCAACCATTGATGATGCTATTCAATTAAATACGTGGTGGAATGATGGAAAAGTTATGGAACATGCCGGCTTCCCTAACGGTTTAGGAGAGACAATAGAAGACACTATTGATAATATCAAAAATAGGAAAGATAAATTAAACCAACTATGTATCATAGAAATAGATGGTAAGCCGGTAGGAGAATTGAGTTATAGAATTAAAGCTGATAAGGCATATCCCGGTTGGAAGATATGTGACTTCAATTATCAAAATCAAGGATATGGTACTAAAATTATCATGATACTATTGGAATTTCTTTTTACGGACGGAGATATTAATTCCACGTTTTCCGTAAATAAAATCATTTTGGATACAATGCTTGAAAATAAAAGGGCTCAGCATGTCTATGAAGCGAAAATTGGAGCAAAGAAAATTGGCATACGAGAAAACACATGGCAAGACCAAGTAGGAAATTGGCGAAGTGCTGTTGATTATGAAATTACCAGAGAAGCTTTTTTTAATTTGTTTACAAATTATCAAGCTGAAAACCTGAACATTATTAATAGCAATAATTCTATTACTGAATGCATACATGATAAAAGTGTTTGTGAAAGGTGATTAAAAAGATGGAAATAAAAGAAATATTTGATAAGATGCAAAAAAAGGAAATATCGAAAAGTATTTTGGATAAACTTCCCGAATGGTTTGGGATATTAGAATCTAAAATAGAATATATTAATGAAAGCAGTAACTTACCTTTCTTTATAGCAATTAAGGAATCAAAAATAGTAGGTTTTATTTCAATAAAAGAAAACAATCAATATACTTCGGAAATTTATGTTATGGGAGTTCTCCCAGATTTTCATAAACAAGGAATAGGCAGAGCTTTATTTAACAGTGTTTTAATATGGACTAAAGAACATGGATATGAATTCTTGCAGGTAAAGACTCTTGATGAATCTCATCCTGATCTTAATTACGCAGCTACAAGGAAATTTTATTCAGCAGTTGGATTTAAACCGTTAGAATGTATTCCGGAATTATGGGGGAAAGAAAATCCTTGTCTTATAATGATTCAGCATATTAATAATAACTAATTGTGCATAGTTAATGAAGAATACGTATTTTGCAGAAAAATATTATTGTATAACAGGAGGAATAAATTATGGACTTATTGTTCAAACATCCAAATATGGAGGCAGTAAAGAAAAGACAAGATATTATATATAAAGAAAGCAATGGAATGCTTTTGAAATTAGATGTTTATTATTCAGATAATATTAATTTTTCATGTGTTCCTACTGTTATTTTAGTACATGGCAGTGCCCCGATTGAAAGCATTAAAGATATTAAGCTTTTTCAATCGTGGGGAAAAGTTTTAGCTGCATACGGGTTTAATACGGTTGTATTTAATTGGCGTCCGGAAGAAAATCCGGAGGATATAAAAGACCTTATTTATTTTCTGCTTGATAATTCCGATGAATTACAATTGAACAGTTGTAATTTAAGCATTTTTGCTTTTTCTGCAGGAGTGGAAACAGGTGTTAAAAATATTATGGAAATAAACACCGGATTTATAAAAAAAATAATAGCATATTATGGGAAAATAGATTCAAGTATTGTAGAGATGATTAACAAGACATGCTTGCCAAAATTCTTAATTGCTATGGGGGCTTTAGACAATGTCTATCTTCCTGATTGCAATGATAATTTTATTAAAAAAGCTAAAAATTTAGGATGTGATGTAGAATTCATGCTACATTCAAAAGGAGAACATGGTTTTGAAGTGTTTAATGAGGGAGAAGAAACAAATAGAATTATAGAACATACGATTAAATTTATAGGTGAATAATTTTTGAATATTCAATTGTGAGTTGAAACTTAATATTTACCATAGTGTTGATGTTGAAAGCTATATTATATTTGGTTGTGTATTTAAATCATTTGAAGTTGAATTTTATGATAATGTTATTGAATACTGAAGAAAAGGAGTAATTTAAAAATGATTTCAGAGGATAAGCTCATAAAAACACTTATAAACGGCAGATATGAATGTTATGTCAGGAAAAATTCTTCATATAATCCGTATACAAAATCCGATATATATGATTGGAGTTTTAAGCTTGAGACAGACGACTTGATATTTACAGATTCATATAGGGGTTTTAATCCTTACAGCGGCGTAGAATATGTTTATGAAAAAGATAATAGTATTCCTGTTTGGTCTTGTGACTATGTAGGATATGTAAATCAGAATACTAACATTTCAGTGGAAGAAATTTATAAATTTCTGAAAGAAGCAAGGGGAAATCATATAAAAAATTGTAAAGATAATTTATTTTCAAATTATAAGTATGAAAATAGTAAGTTTAAGTATGAAACACTTTTTCAAGGTGACATATATGCATTATTGCAAATAGAAGAATTTTATTATGAAGGTTTATTGGCAGCACAACAAATCACGGCAGGCAGATTAAAACAATTCCATGAATAAGGTTCTTATGATATAATGAAATGTATTTTATTATTTAAGATTATGAAAAAACAATTAAAATGATTAGGGAAAATGTATGGTTTATTTAAAATCTTTCATATTTACAAATGAGAATATGGAGTTCAATTTTTTCATGGGCATTCAAAGAACATGCTATGACTCATTTTATCCATTTAATACATTATCGAGGAAAGGGTTTGAAAGAATCGACTTTGAGCCCATTACGATTTTATACGGCGGAAATGGTTCGGGAAAATCAACGGTATTAAATGTTATAGCGGAAAAAACAGGAATTAAACGCGATTCCATATGCAATAAATCCAATTTCTTTTTGGATTATGTCAATATGTGTGATATGAAAATTGCCGGAGATAGTATACCGGAAAACGGCAGGATTATTACCAGTGACGATGTATTTGACTATTTACTGAATGTTCGTAACATCAATGAAGGAATTGACGAAAAAAGAGAAAAACTTTTTGATGAATTTATAAATTTGAAATATTCAAAATATCAAATTAAGTCAATAGAGGATTATGAACATCTAAAAAGAGTAAATAATTCAAGAAGCAAGACGCAATCACGTTTTGTCAGGAATGAACTTATGGATAATGTCCGGGAATATTCTAACGGCGAAAGTGCCTTCAAATATTTCACCGAAAAAATCGGAGAAAACGGTCTTTATTTGCTGGATGAGCCCGAGAACAGTCTTTCTCCAAAACGTCAAATGGAATTAATGAAATTTATAGAAGATTCTGCGCGGTTTATGGGATGTCAATTTATCATATCGACACATTCCCCATTTCTGCTTTCAATGCATGGTGCTAAGATTTATGATCTTGATGAAAATCCGGTTGATGTGAAACGTTGGACAGAATTGGAAAATGTGCGCATATTTTATGAATTTTTCAAGAGGTTTGAAGGCGAATTCTAAACCCATATCTTGTTATTTCCCTTATAGAAAAGCATACTATCTTCTACTCAATAAATTTAACTGATATCAAATCTGCCGTATCAACAGATTATGTATGTGATGTTTTATTAACGGCTTTTCATGAAATTAAGATGATAAAAGTGAAAAATATCAAAAACAATAGCTTGAAAATAAATTTGCATCTTTGCAAGAAGGGGTGATTTGTCTGAAAGATGAAAATAATTATTGGAAGGAACTATATTATGAATTAAAAATTGCCACCGATATGGCTATTGACCAAATAACTATAGCAGACGGCAATGGAGTATTTACAAAAATTTATAAATCCTGTGAAGATTTTTTGGGGATTAAAGAAGAAGAAATCTTAGGTAAGTCGGGATTTGAAATGGAACGGGAAGGGGTTTTTGACGTATCTTCTACTGCGGAGGTAGTCAGAAGGAAACAAAAGGTTAGATTTGTCCAAAAAACAAAGGCTAATAAAATATTGTTAGTAACGGGCATTCCAATATTCGATGAAAAAAATAATCTGAATAAAATAATAAACATATCATATGACATAACTGAAAAAAAAGCTTTGGAAGAACAACTGAGAGAAACCGAATCAAAACTCCAATGGTACAAAAATGAAGCCTTTCTTAGATCACAAAAGAATAATTATATGGCCGCCGAAAGCGAGAACATGGTAAGGATAAATGAACTCATAGATACATTTGCATGCAAGGATATTCTTATCATGCTATTGGGTGATACCGGAGTAGGAAAGAACTATACAGCCCAATACATACATAAGATAAGCCCACGAAATAAGGAGCCGTTTATTACAATAAACTGTGGAGCCATACCTGAGCAATTATTAGAATCTGAATTATTTGGATATGAAAAAGGTTCATTTACCGGAGCATTAAATTGCGGAAAGGAAGGTTTATTTCAAGCAGTAGGAAAGGGAACCCTTTTTTTGGATGAAATCGCTGAATTGTCCCTTGGTTTGCAAGTAAAGCTTTTAACCGTATTAGATGAGAAAAAATTCAGACCGATAGGCGGAATAGAAGAGTTGGAATTAAAAGCAAGGATAATAGTTGCAACAAACAATGACTTGGCTAAATGTGTCGAAGAGGGTACCTTCAGAGAGGATCTGTATTATAGAATCAATATCCTCCCCATAAAAATACCATCTCTGATGGAAAGAAAAGAGGACATCCCGGGTTTAATTGATATGTTTCTAAAGATTTACAATGAAAAATATGAAACAGAGAAAAAAATTTCAGCCAGTGCATATGAAGAGTTATTGTTGTATAGATATCCGGGTAATATCAGAGAGTTGAAGAATATTATTGAGAGGCTGGTAATACTCAGTCATGATCCGGAAATTTCATCAAATGATGTAAGCAAGGTTTTAAATAACGGTCAGACTCTCTTAGAAAGTGTGCCGAAAAATGACTTTAAAATAGTTCCGTTAAAAGAAGGTGTTGCTAATTATGAAAAGCAGTTATTACGTGCGGTAGCTGTAAAATACAAGAGCACTAGGGAACAAGCAAGAATACTTGGGGTTGATCAGTCTACAATAGTAAAAAAGCGGCAGAAATATTTATTGAATGATGAAAATAGTCATCATTAATGATGATTATTTTCATCACTATGGATAATTAATAATGCTGAAGTCTTAAAAAAGGGTATGAATTGAGTACAAATTGGTTATCTTATTAACTAACTTATACTCTTTTTTTTGGCATAAAAATTGCTTAAGTTAATTGTATATACTTTGGTATAAAAGGGAGGATTAATGTGATAGGCAGTAAATATATGGCTAAGAAGCTCTCTTTGGAGGATTTAAAGAAACTTTACAATGATAAGAACCAGACTGCTTATGAATATATACAGGAAAGAGGTTTTTCTTTGATATTATAGCCGGAGCTGAACTTTTGTTATTTACAGTAATGAAAATATAATTGGTATAAATTAAAAATTATTATTCGGAGGATACATTATGAAAGAGTATTTAAATGTAGCTAATTCACCACTGTTGTGGGCGAGTGCAATACCTATTACGATATTGGTTATAGTTCAAGCAGTTATTTTTTTAAAAAGAGCCTATGCATCTGCTCATTTGGTAGATTTAACCAAAGAGGAAGCGAATAAAGCATTTAAAGTAGGTGCATTATCAGCAATTGGACCCGCAATGGGAGTATTCGTAGTAATGCTTGGTTTGATGGCGGTAATAGGCGGTCCTCTTGCATGGATGAGATTGTCAATAATCGGTGCAGCACCAACCGAACTTGCAGCAGCAAATATGGCGGCAAAAGCAATGGGAAAAGAATTAACGAGTGCGGATTATGGTTTAGTTGAATTTGCAAACGCAACCTGGGTAATGGCACTTAACGGATCTGCATGGTTATTAACTACTGCATTATTTTCACACAAGGTAGAAGGTATAACGCATAAAATTTCCGGTGGTGACCCTAAAAAGGTTCAAATTTTAATGATAGCAGCTATGTGCGGAGCATTTGGCTACATGTTTGGAAATGAATTGAAAAAGATATTAGATCCAAAAACTGCAGCATTTGCAGTCGCCGGCATAGGTGCAGCCGTTGCTATGTACTTTTTGGAGAAACTTTCTAAGAAAATTCCTAAATTAGGTGAATACAACCTTGGAATTGCAATGTTAATAGGAATGTTTTGCGCTGTAATCTTCAAAAGAATAGTTTAGTGGGAGGAAAAAATGGAAAATCAAAAATTATCATATGAGCAAAGTTTTACAAAACCGATAATCAAATACGGCAGGATTACAAACTTATTAGCTATATTTTTTAGCTTTGTGCCTTCACTTGTAGTATTATTATACTTTGGTGTATTCCCCGGAGTAGAAAATATATTATCCGGATGGGTGTTAATAGCTTCAATCTACGGAGTTTACGCCATAGTTGAGCCTATATCATATTTCCCCATCCTTGGCTTGCCCGGAACTTATATGTCATTCTTAGCCGGTAATATTGGTAACATGCGTGTTCCTTGCTCAGCCATCGCTCAGGAAGCAGTAGGCGTTACTCCTGGAACAAAAAAAGCAGAATTAGTGTCAACGATAGGTATAGTAGGCTCCATCATTACAAATATGATAGTTGTAACTATTGCAGCAGTTGGCGGCGCAGCGCTTATGAACGCATTTCCGCCAATTATTGTTGAAGCATTTACATATGTATCACCGGCCATATTCGGTGCAATATTCTCATTATATGCATCGAAGAAGTTTTCCTATGGTGCTTTTGCACTGATATTAGTTGCCATAATGCTGTTGGTTATTAAAGTATTGCCAACTTATGTAATGATACCTGTTGCAGTATTTGGAACTGTTGCTTTTGGTTTCATGACAGATGGCAAAAAAAGTTCAAAATAAAATCAATAAATTGGAGGTTGTATCTATGAAAGAAATAATAAGCAGTGTAATGGATAATGTTATTACATGGAGAAGGGATTTGCATCAAATCCCTGAAATTGGTAATGATCTTCCTAAAACAAGTGAATATGTCTGCAAACAGCTTGATAATATGGGAGTATCATATAAAAAGGGTGTAGGATTAGAACATGCAATAGTAGCTACAATTGAAGGAACAAAAAAAGGAGGGGGCAAAACATTGGCATTAAGAGCTGACATGGATGCTCTTCCAATTGTTGAAGAAACCGGTTTACCATTTGCATCTAAAAATGGTAAAATGCATGGGTGCGGACACGATGCACATACGGCTATTTTGCTTGGCACAATTAAGGTGTTAAATCAAATGAGAGATAAGTTTTCCGGGAAAGTAGTCTTTTTATTTCAACCCGGCGAAGAGTTATCTGCCGGAGCCGAACCAATGGTAAAAGCAGGATGCTTGGATGGCGTAGATGCAATAATAGGACTTCATGTGGGGAATATTGCGGGTGAAGGTACACCTGGGGTTGCATATTTAAAAATGGGCTCTTTGATGGCTTGTCTTGATAAATGGTCTATGACGGTTACGGGTATAGGTTCGCATGGTGCTTATCCGCAAAATAGTCATGACCCCGTAGTAATGCAGGCTCATATAATCACAGCTATTCAAGAGATAATAAGCCGTGAAATGAATCCGGTTGACCCCGGTGTTGTCACTGTAGGTATTGTAAACGGAGGTTCAACATACAATGTTATCCCGGGATCGGTATATTTGGAGGGTACTGCAAGAGCGGTAAGTCAAAAAACAAGAGAATATATTGCAAAGAGAATCGGTGAGATTGCCGAAAGTGTTGCAAAGGCGTTCAGGGGATCTATTGATTACAACTATACATTTGGTGCCCCTCCTGTAGTAAATAATGATGAAATCACTGCTAAGGTTTTGGAAAGTTCAAAAAAAGCTTTAGGTGAAGAAAATGTACAGCTGATGACCAACCCGGTTATGGGGGGAGAAGACTTTGCTTATTATTTGGAAAAAGTACCGGGAACATTCATATTCCTGTCTACTCCGTTAGATGTAAACGGTGTATACTACCCGCATCATAACAGTAAATTTGCTATCAATGAGCAATACTTTGACAGAGGCATTGCAATATTCGTACAATCTGCATTAGATTTTTTAAGCTAAAGAAGAAGAGGGCTATAGCCCTCTTTTACAGCTCTATCAAATCTCTGCTCGAGCCGGTCAAACTTTCATTGCCGTCTTTTGTAATCAAAATTTGATCTTCTATTCTGACTCCTCCCCAATTAGGGATGTATATTCCCGGTTCAATAGTAATTACATTGTTTACCTTTAAAACTTCATCTGATTTTGGTCCCATAAACGGAATTTCATGAACAAACATGCCTATACCATGACCTACTCCTTTGTAATGATATGGGAAATACTTTGTATTCTTTATTGCTTCAACGGATGCTTCATATACGTCCGATACAAGAGCTCCGGCTTTCATGACCTTCTTAGAATCTTCCACCATTTTCTGTTCTAATGCATAAACTTCTTTTTGTTCGGGTGTGGCTTTTCCCGCCACAACAGTCCTTGTCATATCCGAAAGATAACCATTAAATCCGCACCCGTAATCCATCAGCACGAAATCCCCATATTCTACGACCTTGTTTGATGGAATACCGTGAAGCAGCGATGTTCTCCTGCCGGAAATCAATATATTTCCATACGGCTTAGTATCTGCACCTTCCATTACCATGTAATGAGATAGTTTTGAAGCCAGCTCTTTTTCGGTAATTCCAATTCTGATATCTTTTATGATTCTGTCAAATGCCCTGTCAGCTATTTGACAAGCCACCCTCAAATTATGTATTTCTTCCGGAGTTTTTACAGCTCTAAATTCTTCAATAACCCCTGTCAATGGAATT
>ENA-UOOE01002366-UOOE01002366.1-fermentation-metagenome-genome-assembly--contig:-NODE-2366-length-13628-cov-4.690046_pt1 | contig 13628 bp, 11 predicted proteins | sample MGYA00245776_ERZ724021 | MGnify/ENA primary metagenome ERZ724021 (study PRJEB28704, sample SAMN03018321) | fermentation metagenome | biome: anthropogenic terrestrial biome; feature: soil; material...
ATTTCCAGAATGATTTCAAATTGCCAATCGGATTTTAAAAAGACTATTTATTTTGCAATTTGACAATTAGAACATGTTATTTTGCAAATTTAATAATAAGTTGTCCAAAAAAGTCTTGATTAACACTTTATTTGAATATATAATCATAAGTATGCTATGATACATAATATTACATTAAAAAAAATAGATGTAAATTAAGTTATAACATGTAATGTTATGTTTTGTTATGGTAATATAATTTTTAAATTTAAGGAGGTCATTAATTTGAACAGAACTAAAAAAATTTTATCCTCAATTTTATTTTTACTAATTGTATTTTTTTCAGTGGGCTGCGGCAATACTACCGGCAGCTCAGACACAAAGAAATCTGACACATCAACAAAGAAAGTAACTTTAACTATATCTGCTGCTGCAAGTTTAAAGGACTCCATGAATGAGATTAAAGAAAGGAAGATATTTAGATGCCATGATAGACAATCATAAATATACCGGAGAAGCAAGAGTTGTATTATATGGAGAACCTGAACTTTTACTCTCTACAGCAAGGCTTTGTGTGGAAAATGGAATACTTGTGAAAGTGGCAGGTACAGGTTCTAGAAATCCTATTTTGAAGAAAATGCTTAAGGAGGAGTTGAAGGCTCAGAAAGAGGATTCCATAGTACTTGATGATACTGATTTTGAAACTATGGAAAGTTATGCTAAAAGATTTAATATCAATTTAATGATAGGCAATTCAGATGGAAGGAGAATGGCAAAGAAACTTGGGGTAAAGCTCATAAGGACAGGTTTTCCAATTCATGACAGAGTGGGAGGACAAAGGCAGGTGATAACTGCATACAATGGTTCTTTATTTTTAATAGATGCCGTGTCAAATGCCATGTTGGAAATAACTCAGAATAGTTACAGGGAAAAAGCTTATAATGACTACTATCTTCCTATTTTAGATATTGAGGAGGATAATTCAAAATCAAATAGAGATAAAAGCTGTACCGAAAATTTATACTCAGATGAACTATAGGATGAATTCCAAAAAATCTGTTTTACAAAAATTGCCACCAACAAAATCAAAAGTATACTTATAAGTAAAGCTAGATTTCTTTTACTCTTTATTAATTTTTTCATATCTTTTCTCTCCAAAATTTAAATTCCACGACGGTGTTTTAAAATTGTCTAAATTAGTATAAATACTATGAAACTTATATCTATATTAAAATGAAGCTTAAAAATTTATAAGTTACCTAGAAATATCATATTTATTATATCATATTTTAGATAACTTATTTATAAATTTATAATTGTCACTAATTGTTAACAAAAATGGCTCAGCCTATAATCCAAATTTACTACTAAGTATAAGAATTTCTGAAGTACTAATTCCTGAATTTACTACAGCAGCTTGAAGGTCATTTCTATCAGAATCCGAAAGACTGCTATAAAGTGCTTTTATATTTTTTGCATCTTCACTGTAATCATAATTAGTATCTGCTAAATACTTACTTACAGCAGTTATAGTGTCTGATATTATTTCTTTTTGTGTATCATTCATTCCTGAGGTATCTACAGTCTTAAGTTTGCTCAAAGCTGAACTCAAAGTATCATAATCAGAATCCGAACCAGAAGAAGATCCTCCTCCACTGCTGCCGCCACTAGTACTACCGCTGCTGCCTGATGTAGAAATTTGAGATACAATCTGCTGAAGTGAACTTACCAAGCTTTCTGGAACTGCAGCTATTCCTCCAATAGCTGTGATGCTGGCATCTTTTGATACATTGGATTTTATAAAGTCTTCTGTTCCTGAATACATACTATTGTAAGTCAATATTATAGGGGAGGAAGTTTTAGCTGCCAGTGCAGAACCAGAAAGGGCATCTGCAAATTCATTCCCTGTAGGGCCGTCAGCTTGAACTATATATAAATTATCAAAATCAATACTGCCTTTAAAATAATCCAGTACCTTTACGTTAGTCTCAAATCTATTTTGCCCACTTATTCTGACAGATTGAGGTAATGTTGAAATTGCACTGTCACTTATAACACCCTGTCCACCTATTATGTAAGAATCCTTTATGGAATCTTTATTTTTATCTATATAACTCTGCACTGCATCTGGTAGAGAATCTGCTCCAGTTAAAAGTATTGGAATGTTCTGGCTAGCAGCTATAGGTGCTATGGAAAGGGCATCTGCAAAACCATATCCCGAAGTTATCACTATCTTATCAATAGTTCCAAGTGCCTTTGCAACAGTTACAGAGGTTTCAAATCTATTCTGTCCACCTAAACGCTGAACATCCAGTGACATGGATTTCAATTGGTCTTCAATAGATTGTGATATGGAAGCCGTTCCACCTATTTCTATTATGTACTTGGCTTTTAACCTTGTTATTTCCTCCTTTACTGTCTGGTCCAAATTGCCACTTTCAGTTAAAAGTATCGGTGCACCGTACTTTTTTGCAATAGGGGCAGCACAAAGAGCATCCGCATAGCCTTCACCACTGGCAAGAATTACATAATCGGAAGTTGTCCATCCACTTTTTGACACTGCTGTAGAAGTCTCATATCTATTCTGTCCCCACAACCTTTTAGAAGTAGCAAATGCCGTTTTAGGTGAAATTATATTTACTGATGTCACTAGAAAAATGCTTAATATGCTATTTAATAATATTTTACTTTTTTTAGCCATAAGTAACTCCTTTCTATCAATAGAACTCAGGGGTTAGCCTGAGTTCTATTGTTACTTTAAATGCTATTATTCAGAAAAAGGATTAACTTTTATATTTATATAATCTCCGCCCGTTAAATATACTTTATATGTGTCTATATAAAAATCATCACTTTCATAACTTGGGAACACCAATTTATTTACCAATTCTTCTACTGCTAATTTATAGCCCTGACTTGCATCAAATACTTCACTAGAATTACCCTTGACAATTCTATTTATTTGTATATCCTCATCATAAGTCAATTCTGGATCTTTATTTGCCAATGCTTGACCTTGGGCATTATCTGTAAAATATTTATCTATCTGATTATTTACATCTGTTTTAAATTGCTCATATGCATCTTCCATATCATCTGAATGTGACTCAATTACAGCTTGAATTTTATCTGCCACTAAGTTTCCATTTGAATCAAAATATTGTGAGCCAAGGCTTCCTAAAAATGTTGTTATTGGATCACCATTTATTGTAACATTGTTAAAACCAGCTGATAATTTATCATTAATTTTGTCTATATCCGCATTAAATTTAGCAGTATCAGTTATATTCCCATTTTCATCAATGCTGTATCTACTTTGAGCTTTTTTGAATACATCTGATAAATTATTTATATCCTGTCCCTTACTTTGTAAATCTACATTTATATAGTTAGAATCATCTGATGCGTTGCTATCTATTTTAAAGTACTTGTTATATTTACTATTATTGTTTATTTTCTCTTTATAAGAAGTATACTTAGCCCCTAATATCCCTTTACCACTTTTAAGATTAGAAGTAATATTTGTATAGCTGGAACTTGAGCCACCACCGCCGCCACCGCCGCCAGATGATGATGCTCCAAATGCATCTTTCATTTCCTGTGCTAGTGTATCGGATATGTTAGCAGTTCCGCCTATTACTGTTATAGTTGCACTTTTATATACCTTGCCTTTAAGAAGCTGCTTAGTTGAGGAACTTAAGGTTTGTCCAGTTATAACCAGAGGATTTTTGTTCTTGGCAGCCAGTGCTCCTCCTGTAAGGGCATCTGCAAATTCATTGCCTATCGGTCCATTTCCAAGTGCCGCATAAATATTGTTGAACTTAAAGTCTGAAGCAAATCCTTCTATAACATCTGCATTTGTCTCATATCTATCAGCCCCGCCAAATCTCTCTACAGATTTAAGTGAGTTTGCAACTGAGTCACTTACAGAAGCAGTGCCACCTATTACATAAGTTTTAGTTATTTGAGAATTTGATGTTATGTAATTTGATGTTACATCAGGTAAAATGGTACTTCTCGTCAAAAGTATCGGCATTTCCTCTATAGCTGCAGCAGAAGCTGCTGAAAGTGCATCTGCATATCCTTCTCCACTGGCAACAACTATCTTACTAGTGGAGCCCAGCTTTTCGGCTATTTTTACAGAGGTTTCATACCTATCTTGTCCACCTAATCTTTCTACATCAGATTTAACTTGTGTCTTTATGCTGTCTACTACACTGTCGGATACTACCCCTGTTCCACCAACTACAATTACATGGTTAACTTTTAAACTTTTTAATTCATTTAATGTGTTTTGATTTAAACTATCGCTACTTGTGGTAAGTAATATAGGTGCATCATTAGCTTTTGCCAGCGGAACTGCACAAAGTGCATCTGCATAACCTTCTCCATTTGCCACTATTGCATAATTCGAAGAACTCCATCCTGCTTCAGCAATTTTTGCAGCTGTTTCATACCTGTCAGTTCCACCTATTCTTATAATAGATGATGAATCCACGGCTTCTACAGCTGTGGAGACTGCTGAGCTAGCTATCAATAATGATGCTATACTACACACAGATAAAATTTTCTTACCTTTTTTCTTCACATAGCTCCCTCCTTATTTATATTTTTTATAATTTAAAATTCAATATATTTATTGAATAATTTATTATTTCACAAATTTGATACAATTACACTATTATTATACTATAAAGATAATTGTTTTCCAACCATTTATAGAAAATTTATACATAAACATAATTATTTTCTAAATATTTATAATTTTATAGTCGTATAGTTTTGAATTTTTTTAATATGTATATAAGAAATAGATATCATCGAATGCATTTACTTAAAATTTGGAAATAAAAAAGGTTATCCTAAAATGAATACCTTTAGGATAACCTCTTGATTTTTCAATTTTATTTTTTGGGTTTCACAGCCTTAATATTTTTGCCTCCATTTATTTTTACCAGCTTGTAAATCACAGACCAGTCACTTAATGAAGTATCTTCCTCCGGATATACGTTAGTTGGAAAGGCAAAATTGCATATTCTGGCTCTATGAGGGCTTACTGTAAAATTCTCCAGCACAAATTTTTCTGACTTAACAGCTCTTTTTTTATTATCTACTACTGTCATAGGTATTTTATCAATAGTAATTGGTTTATTTGTAGAATTTCTCATTACAGCCGTAACTAATATGTTGCCGTTTTTTTGAAGTCCTATACTGAAAGTGGATATAGAAAACTCTCCCTCTTCCAGATCTGGCAACTCATCTAAGAACTTATCAAAAACAAGCTTATCATTTACAGTTATACCTTCTGGAAGTCCCTCATATATAGGTTTAACTTTTGAAGTTATATTAAATTTACCATTTAAGGCAATCTGCCAGTCATCTTCAGGTATTTTGTCCACTTTAACATTTTTCTTATCAAAGTAAAGTTTTAATGGCCTAGCTGAATGAGGAGGCAGTGTTCCAAGGGATGCCAGATTAAATTCCTGAGATGCTAAAACTTTTCCTTTAGAGTTTGTAATTACAAAAGGAATTATATCCAAGTTCAAGTTGTATGAAAGACCATTTCTTATATATATTTTAACTTCAAGTTTATCTTCCCCATCATAAACATACATACCTGTTACATTAAGCTCTCCCTCTTTTATTGGGGGCAATTCTTTTATCTCATCTTCAAAAATCTCTTTTTGCACATTTGAAACTATATTTTCCTCTGCATCTAAAAGTGAGAGAACTGTGGAAACATATTCTTCGCTGGTATTTTCTTTATTTTGTTCTGTTTTTCTTACCATGATTAACCTCCCAATTTCTTATAATAACGAATTTAGCTTCTAACTCTCTTCATTATCTTAGTTAAATATATCATAAGGATTTTATAAAATCAAATGCAATTTCCATGGTAATTTTTTCAGCTGGCAACTAATAGATGACAATTAATAATTGGGAATAATTTATGGTATATATTTGGATAAAAATTATATTGGATTACAGACCCTGTCAATGAATAATATGGTATAATAACCTAAAAACATATTTGGGAGGGAAAAAGTTTGAGAAAAGCTTTTAAAAAATGCTCTAGTTTGATTTTGATTTCTCTGTCTGTCTTCGGCTGCTTACAGCTAAATTCCCATCAGGTGTTGGCAGCAAACAGTAAAAAATATTCAATTTCAGACCTGAATATATCTGCGGACAATATATACTCCTTTGAAAGTGGACTTGCAAAATTTAAAAAAGGCAATTTATACGGGTTAATGGATGAAAAAGGTACAGTAAAATCGGAACCTGAATTTACTTCCATATCATCCTTTAAAAACGGATATGCGAAATTTTCCAAAGGATCCAAGCTTGGAATTGTAAACACAGATGGAAAAGTGATAGTGCAGCCTGAATTTGAAGACATAGGAGATTTTTCTGAAAAAGGTGTAGCAACTGTAAGTACAGGCTCTAAATGGGGACTGGTAAACAACACAGGTAAACTTATTATTGAACCACAATTTGATGCTGTATACGATTTTCAAAATGGATTTATGAGAGTAAGAAAAGAAAACAAGTATGGATTTTTAGATGATAGTGGAAGTGTAATTTCAGATTGTAAATATGACAATGCCTATGACTTTCAGGAAAATTATGCCGCTGTTCAAAAAGGCACACTGTGGGGACTTGTAGATAAAACAGGAGAATTTACCGCCTTTGACTTTGATGAGATAAGATCTCCTATTTTAGGATTGGTTCCTATAAAAAAAGATGGGAAGTGGGGACTTGCGGACATGAGTGGTAAAATGATTTTAGAACCTAAATACACAGGCATATCATCTTTAAATAAGAATTTAATTAAGGTATCTAATGGAGATAAATATGGAGCCATTGATAAAAAAGGTAGTGTAATTTTAGATACAAGCTACGACAGCATTACCCCTACCCAAGGAGGTTTATCTCTAATAAATAAAAATGGAAAATATGGAGTTATAAATACTTACGGAAAAACAATTGTTAAACCTGAACTTGACTGGATAAATAATTATCAGGAGGGAAAAGCTATTGTATTATCCCATAATCAGTATGGATTTATAGACACTAAAGGAGAATTAACATATGAATCTCAGTTTGATAAGGTATATGATTTCAGAGAAGGCATGGCAAAAGTAAAAAAAGATAATAAGTATGGTTTTATAAACTCTAAAGGAGATGTAGTTATAGAGCCCATATTTAATGCCGCCTCTGATTTTAATGAAGGCTATGCGGCAGTAGAGAAAAATAGCGGCCCTTCAAATATTGAAAATTCAAGTTATATACCTCTGTTAAAAAAATATATAAAATGGGGATACATTGACAGGCAAGGCTCTAATTTTATTCCTTATGATTTTGACAGTGCTTCCCCTTTTAACAACGGCTTTGCCCTGGTCTTAAAAGATGACAAATGCAGTATTATAAAAAATCCCGATATAAAATTTATGCCAAACAGTACTGTAACAGACCCTTTTAAGGCCTGGAAAATAAAATTTAGTAAATCAATACGGGATAAAACTATCACCAATGATAGCGATGACACTGTAATAAACAATATAGACATGACCATGACAGATAACATCAAAGTTACTGACAGCAGTGGAAACTATGCAGATGTTTCTTTTACATTGGAAAGCCCTGATACCATAGTAATAAATCCACCTTATGAAGGCTATGAAGTTAATGAGAGGTATACTATTACCGTACTTAGCAATGGAAGATACAATATCAGTGACAAGGATGGAAATGATTTAAAACCCTCTATTATAAAAATCACATTTTCAATTAAGAATTAAAAATGAAAAATCAAGAGTTAAGGAGGATTTTCTATAGTTTTCACGGAAGAAAATCACCTATAACTCTTAATTTTGGATTCATATCTGAATTTTATTTGATAGTTATATTGGCTACATTTTTATCGTCTCTTACAGCCATTACAGTAACCGGCATATTTTTATACTTCTTTTTCATGTTTTCAGCATATTTTTGTGCCAGCTCCTTTACTTCCTGATCACTAATACCATCTTTAATTACCATAGTTACTATAACTTTATTATTTTGTGTATATATTCTTCCATTTAATATGTTTTTTTCCTTTTTAAGTTTTTTAGTGTTACTTTCATCTTCAGTTATATTAAGCTTTTTATCCGTCTTAACGGCTTCAATCTGAGCAGGATTTTTGGAATTATCAGTTTTATTTTGATAAAAATACCACCCTAAGCCAGCAATTACTATTACAATAACTGCAACTAAACCTAGTGCTTTAATTTTATTTTTCATTATTTTATCTTTTATTAATTTAAGCTTATATTTCATGAACCCATCCTCCCTAAATCAATTAACAACAAAACAATATTTTCCCAATTATAAACTATACATTAAATAAGCAAGTACATTCTATCATACTTATTATAATTTAGCAGGTATCCTGATGGTTATTCATAAAAAGTTAAGAATTAATAGCTAAAAGTTAATAGTTAATGAAATTTTTTCTAAGAAAATATAAGATATAGAATTAGTAAAAAACTTTCACTAACTCTATATCTTTAAATGGCAAATTTACTTCAGATCTTTAGTTAGATTATATTGAAATTTTTCTGATAGTATCATATAGTTGTCTTGAGCATTTTTAAGATTTATTTTTTCACTTTCAAGAGCAAGGGCATAGGAGTCCAATTCAACATTGGTTAAAACACCTGCCTGAACTTTTGCAAGGGCATTGTTATAATTCATTTCTGCATTATCTACCTTTATCTGCTCCGTATTTACAGAATCCTCACTATTTTTAAGTGTATAATAATCGTTCCATAAATCAACTTTTTTCTGGAGCTGAGTGGTGTAAATGTTATTTTCAGCCTGCTGTATTTGGAGTCCTGTACTTACTTCTCCTGTTGCATCATTATATGAATATTGTTTATATATATCTTCCTGTATCTTAAGTATAGCAATATTATTGGTTATTTTAGCAATATCATAGGAGTTATTAACTGCCTGATCAATTTTTGATTGTATATTGCTGTCGTCAAATACTACAAATGGATTTTCTACTTCCTGCAAGGTTATATCTATATTTAAATCCATATTTACGGCCTGTTTTATATTTAGCATATATTCCTGAAGCTGGGCTTTTGGCGTATTAAGTGAAGCTATAAAATTACTTTTTTGAACTTCAAGGGACTGCAGGGCATCACTAGTCAACTGACCCTGCTGTATTTTAGCATTTACCTGCTCAATTTGTTTATCTATGTTTTCTATCTGAGCATTTATAATATTTATCTGACGCTGACAATTTACTGCATCTAGATACTTTCCCTTTACAGAAAACTTTATATTTTCCAAGTCATCGTCTCTAGCATATTGTGCATTTTTAATATTTTGTTCATCTAGTTTAGGTGTAACATCTATCATAATTTTTACCGCAGCATATTGCCCGTTAGGATAATTAATAGAACTTTTATCATCACTTAAGGATGCATTTTGTTTATCCCTATCAAACTGTCTTTGGTAAAGAAGTATTTTTTGGTCATCCATTTGAATTTGTATATTATTTTTTTCTATATTGTTTAACAAATCATCTAAAGTGAAACCAACTCCACTACCATTTCCAACAGCCGAAGATGTATCCGCTGTACTGGTAGATGATGTTACATCAGCCTGTGCCATGCTGGTGGTACCTATACTAAGAAATACAGCAAGTCCAATTACTATACATAACTTTCTCTTCAATTTTTTTACCTCCTCAATTAATAATTTTTGATGTGTCACTTCCAATACCGCAGGCAAGATTTAGTTTAAACTGTGCCATCCATATATCTCTTTGAAGTGATTTTAAGTCATTTTGGGCAGATTTAAGATTTACAGACTGTGAATCAAAATCTATTTTACTCAATACTCCTGCATTGTACTTTGCCAGAGCAGTATCATAATTTCTCTGTGCTAATGCAAAAGTATCTTTTTTAGAATCCAGCATTTTAGATTTAACTTGCAAATCATTGTAAAGGTTATTTATCTCAGTAGTTATAGTTATCTTGTTCAAATCTAAAGTGTCATTTGCCTGCTCCACATTATACTGTCCAATTTTATACATAGCATCATATTTAGATGGATATACTCCTCTTATAATATTAAATTCAAATTTTTGTAAATTAATATTTTCCTGATTATTTAAAATTTCCGCCCTATTTTTAAGTGCATCATTTACATAATCATCATAACTTCTTATATAGGGGGATTCTGTAATTTTATCCTTTAGAAGTACATCATATTTTACATATACATCTATATCAAACACCTTATTTAAATTCATAATCTGAAGATCATATTCTCTTTGAGCTTTATTAAGCTGAGCTTTTGCATCATAATAAGATATCTCTGCCTGTTTTACATCTGCCTGTGACATAATTCCCAAATTTAATTTTAGCTGTGCACTTTTATACTGTTCCTCTGCATTACTAAATTCTTGCTGCTGTAAATCCAGGCTATCTTTACTATTCATAACAGTTTGATATTCTGTATAAGCTGCTAATTTAACTTCATTTTTAGCAACTTCTTTTTCATTAGTATATTTGTAGATAGAAAATTTAGCCTCCTTAGGGGCATTTGCTATAGTTTTCATAAGTTGATATCTTTCAGAACTTGATAAATCTCCATTAAGTTGACTGCCAGAACTGCCGGCATTCTTTACAGCCTTATTATAAGAATTCTGGGCCTGCCGTATTGAAATATCAGCATTTTTAACTTTATAAGTACTGTCAATATTGTTACTTATCAAACTGTCAATATCTAAGGTATTTCCCTGTGCAAAAGCCATAGTACTTGTACAAAAACTCAGAACAACTGCAGTAGCAAGTATTTTAATCTTATTCATATTTTCCTCCTTCCATATGTTAAAATATTTTCTTAAGAAATATAATATTTCAATCATGAACTGATTTTACCACAATTATATGTATTTTTCCATAGTTAAAATTATAATTGCCATGATGTAAAATCTTACAACAATATTTTTAATTACTGTATTATTAAAAATATTTTACCACAATTTACTTATATAGTATTTTAAATATTTATGATAGACTTTAAATGTACATTATTATTGAGGGAGATGTAAACTTTATGAAAAAAGCAATAGGATTGGCTGTGTCAATAGCTTTGATGTTTTGTATGTCCAATATTGCCTATGCCAAAACTACATACAATGTGACGAGATTTGCTGGTTTGGACAGATATAAAACTTCTTTAAAAATTTCAAACAACTTTCAACAGGGAAATTTGCAGAATATAATACTTGCCAGTGGAAGAGATTTTCCAGATGCATTAGGCGGAAGTGTTTTATCTAAAAAATATAATGCTCCCATACTTCTTATAAATACTGATTTAAGTGAAAATTCCGACGCCATAGAGTACATAAAAAACCATGTAGATAAGTCTGGAACTCTATACGCTTTAGGAGGCACTGCATCAATAAGTGACGAATTCCTAAACTACATGAAACAGTCAGGTTACAAAAATATTACAAGGCTTGGAGGAAAAAATAGATTTGACACCAACAAATCTGTAATAAATTCCATGAAAGTGGAAAAGGGAACTCCTATAGTTATTGCAAATGGATGGGGATTTGCAGATGCCCTAAGTATATCCAGTGTAGCCGCTTCAAGAGGATATCCTATACTTATGACAGGAGATGCTTATCTTCCAGAGGAAACCAAAAGCCTTATTTCAGATATCAATCCTAGTGATGTTTACATAATAGGTGGACAAGGTTCTGTAAAAGATGGAGTAATAAACCAGTTAAAATCTCTTGTACCATCTTTAAAAGACAACAACATAATAAGAGTAGATGGACAAACCAGATATGATACTTCACTAAATATATGTAAATATTTTAATTTGGATACAGATACAGCTGTACTGGCCAGCGGTGCAAACTTTCCCGATGCATTATCTGGAAGTGCTCTGGCTTCTAAATTAAATGCACCTGTAATTCTTACAGACGGCAGTGACATATCTAATCAAAAGACTTTTATAGATGAAAAAGCATATAAAAACATAATTCTTTTAGGTGGCATAGGTTCCATAGATTTACCTGTGGAGTATTTATTAAAAGACCCGTCAGCTGTACCACAGCTTGAAAAGGACTATATAAATAATTTAAAAAGTCACTGTGAATCCTATAAAAGTGAAAACAGTAATGCTTCAAACCAGTTGACCCAAGTATATAATGATATTATTTCCATAATGACAAACTTGGATTCTGCATCCAGTATTGATGAAGTATCTCAGGAGCTTGAACAACTAATTCAGTCATTTCAACAGGGCAGCTCCTATCTATCCACTTATAAAAATAATTTGACTACATTGAGAGATGAGGTATCAAACCTTTCAATACCGGAAGGGTTGGAAACTTTAAACAAACAGTATTTGGATAGTATAGATGTTGAAATTGGAACTATAAATACATCTTTGAATTATACAAATAATTGCACAGATATACTTATTTCTCTTAAAGATGCAGTGGATAATTCAGATTTAGGTAAAATAGATACGGAAGTTAATAAACTTGAGGAGCTGAGCAAAGATACAGAGGATAGTTTAGATATTACAAATGAAAGCAGTGGAATAGACAGTTTATATACCAGACTTACAACTTCCTTAAACAATTTAGGTATCGAAAATAAATAACAAGTCACAGTAATTAAAAAAGCCTCTTTCCTATGTAAGGAAAAGGCTTTTTTACAATTGTAAATTTGCTTTAATCCACTATAATAGTTTTACCTTCCAAATCATCACTAGATGGAATATAAAGTGTATATCCAGAATCACCATGCTGTTCACTTCTTATGTTGATTTTAGAACTATCGCTGTTAGCACAAATAGAAATGTTATCTCCCTGTTCTAGTGATCCGCTACTAAATTTGTAGATAACATTTTTTCCATTTATACTTACCGTAGTAGGAGTTAATTCCTCTCCTGTACTGCTGTTCGTGAATATGAAATCATCATCATAAGAAGTTTTAATCTCATCATCAATATTTTGATTAAATACTACAGTTACAGTATCTGTATTTGAACTGCTGGCAGACCATAAATCAGGCATAGCTATCGGAGGAATATATACTGTCGTGGAACCAGATTTTATGTTACACCCTGCAGAATCTACAGAATTGTTGTTAACTACGCTGAGATTGATACTGCTTCCCGAATCTTTTATGGCATCGATTTTCTCATTATTTTTGATTCCAGATTTAAATAAAAGTATTACATCACTTCCGCTGCAATAGCCGCTATCAGGGGCATACCCATCCACTCTAAAATCATTTAGACTCAGTATATCAAGGGATGCTGTGAGAGAAACTTTCACTTTTATATCATTACCATCCCATGTAATCTGTGCCTCATCTTTTATAATTTCAGGACCCTCCCCGGAGCCGGTACTTATATTTCCAATATAGGATCCAAGTTCTAATAATTTTCCATTTATATCCTTTACATTTTTAACTCCCAGCTGACAAATACCCGTACCTCCATTTCCAGATCCTATTGTAAAACTGGATGGAAATTCTATAATTACACTTTTATCATCTAAGCTCGGAGTAACTACGGCATTAGTTGGGAGATTTCTTATGTATCCATTGCCATCTTTAAAT
>ENA-UOOE01002368-UOOE01002368.1-fermentation-metagenome-genome-assembly--contig:-NODE-2368-length-13616-cov-6.518767_pt1 | contig 13616 bp, 8 predicted proteins | sample MGYA00245776_ERZ724021 | MGnify/ENA primary metagenome ERZ724021 (study PRJEB28704, sample SAMN03018321) | fermentation metagenome | biome: anthropogenic terrestrial biome; feature: soil; material...
ACTTCTTCGCCCCCTTCTTCAACAACATTAAAATAAACTACAACTCCGGCAGCAACGGATGCCAATAGCATTATCATTTGAATTATCTTAGTTTGCGGAAGCAGAACCCCCGCCTTATAATATAAAAGATATACCACCACACCCATTATAGCAGATGCTACTACTGTTTTAATCAATGCATAAAGCATCTTGGAATATCCTAAATGCCCAACTTTTTTCCTCAAATCTACAAATAACAATAACGTCGTTATGGTTGCAGATATGCTCGTAGCCAAAGCAAGACCTTTATGTCCCATGGGTTTTATAAGTATTAGGTTTAATACGACATTCAATAAGACTGCTATAACTCCATTTGTCATTGGAGTTTTTGTATCCTGAAAAGAATAAAATACTTTATTTAACATAAGACGCAAAGCAGAGCCTACCAAACCTAAAGAATAAAATACAAGCGCTTCACTTGTCATTATAGTTGCATTTGGACTAAAAGCTCCCCTTTCAAAGAACAATTGTATCAAAGGTTTAGAAAGCAGAATAAGCCCAACTGTAGCAGGTACCGTAATTATAAGTATGATATTTATGCCTTGATTCAATATGTGTTTAACCTCATTCTTATTATCCTTCGAAAAAGCTTTAGATAACATTGGAAATACTACAGTGGTAATAGCAGCTACAAATACACTTATAACCATGTCGTTGACTCTGGATGCATAAGATAATGCAGATATACTGCCCTCAATCAAATCTGACGCTAACGTTTTATCTATAATTACATTTATTTGTTGAACTGCAGAACCAACTAATACCGGCATTACCAGAGCAAATGCCTTTTTTATATATGGATCTTTAAAGTTTACATTTAAAGAATAGCTATACCCGGAATGTTTAACTGCCGGAGTTTGGATTAAAACTTGTGTAAATGAAGCCAATACACTTACAAACATCAATGATGAAATATCACTATTCTTAGCAAAAAAGAACAAATAAACTAAGAATACGAAATTGTATGGAATTCCCATTATAGCATGAGGACCAAATATTTGGGCGGACTGCAGATAACCGGAAAATACATGTGTAAATCCTAAAAATATAATAATGGGTAGTCCTATTCTGTTAAGTTTAACAGCAAGTAAAAATTGCTCTCCTTCAAAACCTTTAGCCAATATTTTTATTATGATAGGAGAAAATACAAAAGCAAAAATTGATAATATTAATGTTATGAAAAATACAATATTTAATATATTGTTTAAATATTTTAATTTTCCGTTCTTACCACGTTTCTCTTCTATTTCCGAAAAAATCGGTATCAATGTAGTATTGAGCGCTGACCCTATTGTCCCCACTATAATTACCGTTGCGGTCATCGCAACAAAATATGTATCCGTTTCCATTCCCGAACCAAATCTTGACGCTATAAGCACTTCTCTGATAAAGCCTAACCCCTTACTGATAAGGGTAAACGCCGCTATCATCGCAGCTGTCTTGGCAACATGTTGTCCTTTGTTGTTCATCTATATTTACCTCTTCTAATTTGATATAAAGAATAATAGTATTATATCAAATCAATGAACAATTCACAATTGCTTTCAATTCACAATGCACAGTTCACAGTTCACAATTGTTGGGGTCGAGCTTTGGAGTCTTAAAAATAAGAGAATTATCAAGTCCCTTCATTTTTCAAGACAGACTTTTATTGTGTAGTCAAAAGTTGCCTAGAAGATGAATCTAAAGGCTAAATGTTTAGCACAATTATTCAAAAAAATAGAATCCAAGTTCGGATTCTATTTTAAGTAGTTCTTCTGATTGGTATTTTATTATAGCCATCCAGAATGAAATTATATGGAGGATTTCCTAAAAAACGCTTATCTATCTCCATGGTAAGGGTTTTATAAGTTAAAACCTGTGATTGAATTGAATCGGCTTTTGGTGGAATTATATCCATAAAGACCCTAAATCCATCCCTCTCTTTTCGTATTTTTTTTACACCCATGGAATACCCCGGAGTTGGAAAAGACTTGGTAATAGTAACCATTACCTTGTCACTATTTTGTGTTATAATCAACTCTTCTTGATTATTGTATGATTGCACTATGCCCACTGTTTCAAAAGCTACGGTATTCATATGTTCCAATACCTCCTTAACTCTATCCAGAATTATTATAGCCTCAGCTTGCGTCAAATTCCTATCGGGATTAAAAGTTGAATTATCTTCACCGACAATAATTCCGTTTTTATATAGTTCTCTTAATAATTCTATGCTATCAGTTGACATAGTATTAATATCTTTAAAAGGTAATTCTACATATTCAATATCATTAAACCGAATTTCTTTTAAGGCAGAGCCAATTCTATTGACCATCTTCTCCCTATTTAAACTGTTAAGGTCACCAACCGGGGAAATATCATAATCATTGTCCTTAAATAAAGATGCTAGGGACAACATAAAATCTTGCTCTGAAATATTTCCGTTCGGGTCAAATCTCTCAAAATTATCCTTTGCAAGATATGGGAAATAATATGCTAAAAACATCCTGTCTATCATTTTGTTAGACCAATGATTGTCTAATTTTTCTAATGCATTTGCATGAACAATAGTTGAAGATAAAATCAAAAGTATAATAAGTAAAGAAATAGTGCGTCTTTTCATATAAAAAACCCCCTTTTTCACCTATACTCATTATACCCACTAATGCAATGCATTAAAGTTACATTTTAGTTACAGATTTATCAATTCACAATTCACAATTCACAATTCACAGTTCACAATTCACAATTCACAATTGAAAAGGGGAGATTCGTTAGGATACTACTTTACCCAGCTTCTCGATTTCCATTGCAGATGCAGGTCTATGAATATAGAATCCTTGGGCATTTTCGCACCCCAATTCAAGCAGTAAATCATATTGTTCCTTAGTTTCAATTCCTTCAGCTATAATCTTTAAACCCAGAGCCTTTGCCAATTGAATCACACTTATAACGACTTTCCTTGAACTATCATCAGTATCAATACTCATGATAAAAGTCCTATCAAGCTTTAAATAATCAATTTGCAAATCCTTAAGCCTAGCAAGAGAAGAATAGCCTGTACCAAAATCATCTATTGCAATTTCTACGCCCAATCTTTTCAACTCAATAATATTTCTCTTGATATCATCTAAATCCTCAACAAAACCGGTTTCTGTTAATTCCAGAATCAATTCATTGCTGTCTATGTCATATTCCTTCAATTTATTGTTTATTATACTTACTAAATCAGCAGATCTAAAAGATTTTGCAGAGATATTGATGCTTATCTTAGGTATTTTAAGCCCCATATTATTCCATACGCTTTTTTGTCTTAAAGCCTCATCAATTACATAGTCCGTAATATCTAATATTAAACTTGTATTTTCAACAACGGGGATAAAATTCATAGGAGGGACATTCCCTCTTTCAGGATGATTCCACCTTATCAAAGATTCCGCACTATGAAATTTACCTTTTTTAGTATCTTCTATCAATTGATAATTGAGTGTAAACTCATGTTTTGTAATTGCTCCTTTAACATCATTTAACAATGAAATATTGTCGACAAATTCTCTTTGAACATCTTCATTAAAATAGCAATAATTAGTTTTATTGTTGACTTTGCAATACTCCATAGAAATATTAGCGTTTTTTAACAATGAAATATAGTCGAAACCATCCTTAGGCATTAGTGCAATACCTATTGTAGTTGATATATAAAAATTTTTATTTTCATATATCCAAGGTTCTTTGATTTTTTCCTGAATATTTCTTACAATCTCCTCTACTTCATTCTTTGACTTTATATTGCATAGAATAATAACAAATTCATCGTCACCCATTCTACAGATCAAATGTTTATTTCCCAGTAATTTTTTTAAATTCTCAGCAATATGTAATAGTAAACTATCACCTGCGTTATGCCCTAAAGTATCATTAATGTGTTTTAGTCCATCAATATCAATATAAAGAAAAGCATAATTCCAATACTTACCTTGATTATTTATTATATTTTCAAATCTTTTTTCTAAATACCTCCTATTAGGAAGTCTTGTCAAAGTATCATATAATCCTATAATTTCGATAGTCTTTTCAAGCTCTTTGTTTTCCTGTATGATATCGTTTTTATCATCTGTTTTATCCATTTTCATAAGTTTGTTCATACTATGATAAACAAAAAAGAACAACATTAAAGAAGTTATAACAATAATCATAGAACCTTTGAGATCCAGAATTTCAGATGTTAACAATAAAATAAATTCGAATATAAAGTAAAAAACGGAAATCTTAATTGCTTCTTTGTATATAGGTTTATTGGTATGTGGAAAACCTTCCTCTTTCAATTTGCAAAACCCCCCGGATGGTAATTATTATCAATTATAATATATATAATATATATCGGCAATATTTAGAATATCTAAATAGTATTTGAAAAAATTGGTAGAAAATATCAAAAGACAATGCACAATTCACAATTCACAGTTCACAATTGAAAAGTTATTAGAAATTAAGAATTGTTAAAGAAGAAATCCCTCCACATTGATCGGGATGAACAAAGCAGAGGGCTTAGCTATTACCTATTTACCTAATTTTCTCCTTTCTTCTGCTCACTATCAACTGTTTTTGTCTCTCCTAAATATGCCTCTTTCACTTTATCATTTAGAAGGAGCTCTTTTCCATTTCCCTCCAAGACTAATGACCCTGTTTCCAAGACATATCCATAATCTGCTATTTCCAGCGCCTTTTTAGCATTTTGTTCTACTAAAAGAATCGTATTTCCCTGCCTATGAATTTCTTTTATAATTTCAAATATATCTCTTACCAGTAGAGGCGCCAATCCTAATGACGGCTCATCCAACATAAGAACTTTGGGCTTTACCATCAAAGCCCTGCCTACAGCAAGCATTTGTTGCTCTCCTCCTGATAATGTCCCTGCCTTTTGCCAATTTCTTTCCTTAAGTATAGGGAATAAATCATATACCTTATTCATTTCATTATCAAGCAAAGCTTTGTCCTTGATAGTATATGCGCCAAGGATTAGATTTTCTTCAACTGTAAGATTTTCAAAGACCCTTCGTCCCTCAGGGCAAAGAGCTATTCCTTTCTTTACTATATCCATAGTATTTAAATTGGTCAAATCCTCCCCGCCATACTTTACAGTACCTTCCGTCTTTTTTACCAAATTCATTATTGCTCTAAGGGTAGAAGACTTCCCAGCTCCATTAGCTCCTATAAGTGTTACTATCTTATTTTCTTCAATATTTAGATTGATTCCTCTTAATGCATTTATACCTCCATAGCTAACTTTCAAATTGCTGATTGTAAGCATCATTCCACCCCCAGATAAGCTTCTATAACTCTTTGGTCATTTTGGACTTCCAAAGGATTTCCTTCTTTTATTAAAATCCCATGGTCAAGAACATAAATCCTTTCACATATTCCCATTACAACTTCCATATGATGCTCTATAAGGAATATAGTGAGCTTAAATTCCTTCTTAATATCCATAATAAATTCCATCAAATCACGAGTCTCTTGAGGGTTCATGCCTGCAGCAGGCTCATCTAATAATAAGAGTTTGGGGTCTGTTGCAAGCGCTCTGGCTATCTCAAGCCTTCTTTGCTTGCCATAAGGCAATGAAAAAGCCTTCTCATCTCTTTCTTCATATAGTCCTACCTTTTCAAGCAAATATCTGGATTTTTCAAATTCCTCTTTTTCCTCACTTCTATATTTTGGAAGCCGCAATACCGCTGAAAAAACTCCGGATTCAAGTCTTAAATGATTGCCGATAAAAACATTATCCATTACCGTCAATTCCTTGAAAAGCCTTATGTTTTGGAAAGTTCGGCATATGCCCAATTTAGCGATTTTATCCGGACTTAATCCTGTGATATCTTCTTGATTCTCATTGACTTCATATATTATATTTCCAATGGTTGGCTTATAAACCCCGGTAATCATGTTGAATATAGTAGTTTTACCAGCTCCGTTCGGACCTATAAGCCCTACGATTTCTCCATCAGATATATCCGCATTGAATTGATTGACTGCAACTACTCCACCAAATTTCATAGTTATATTATCTATCTTTAGCATATCTTCCCCTCGCTTTCTGTAGGGTAGATTTGAACATATTATCTTTTTTAAATATTATCACAATCATCAAAATCAAGGAAAATACAACCATTCTTAACCCCGGCAATGCATTGGTGTGTATGGGTCCGATGTTAATAGGTTCATCCAAGAATCTCAATGCTTCCATTGCGACTGTAATTATAATAGCCGACACAACAGTACCCTTTATATTGCCCATTCCGCCCAATACAACAATCAATAGGATATTGAAAGTCAAGCTAAATTTAAATAGTGCAGGGTCTATGGTTCCAATAGAAACAGCCAGTAAGCCTCCTCCAACTCCTGCCAAAAATGAGCCTATGCTAAAGCTCAAAACCTTGTGTTTAAATAGATTGATACCCATGCTTCTGGCAGCAACCTCATCCTCCCTGATAGCCTTCAATGCCTTGCCATAGCTGCTGGACATCAGAGAGTAAATAAATATAATAGTAAGAATGGCAAAACTCCATGCCCAAAGAAGATGATTCCTTGGAGGAATTCCTTTCAAACCCAATGCTCCGTTGGTTATGCTTTGAGTATTGGTAAATACAATCCTTATTATCTCTGAAAAGCCTAAGGTAGCTATTGCCAAATAATCATCCGTGAGTTTCAGTACAGGAGCGCCAATCAAAAATCCACATAATGCTGCTAAAAGTCCTCCCATCAGTAAAGCGAAGATAAACCAAAGAAATTCACTGGCAGCAGGCGGTAAAAAAGGTATTTCCAACATCTTGAGATTTAATAAAAAAGGAATCATAGGTTTCATATAAAAATTCATTTCCTTCATTGCAACCGGCATAGTAAGTATAGCAACTGTATACGCGCCTATAGCCATGAACCCTGCATGCCCAAGAGTGAAAAGCCCTGTGAATCCATTTATTAAATTCATGCTTAAGCCCAATATAATATATATTGCGCATAAGTTTACTATTCTCTTTAAATAACTATCCAAGAACATGTTCATTACAATTAAAACGATAATAGTCAAACCGATTATTATCAGTGATTTTATTAGATTATTATTTTTCATAGTCTACACCTTCTCCGCTTGTCTTTCTCCCATTAACCCTGTAGGCTTAACAAGAAGAATTATAATCAATAAAACAAATGCAAATGCATCCCTGTAGCCAGTCAAAGTCGGTAAAAATGCTATAATGAGAATTTCACCTAACCCCAGTATAAACCCTCCGATTACAGCACCGGTAATATTGCCTATACCTCCGATTACCGCTGCTATAAAACATTTAAGACCCGGCACTACACCCATAAGAGGCACAAGCTGGGGATATTTTATCCCCCACATTATTCCGCCGACTGCCGCTAAAAAAGAACCCAAAAAGAAAGTAATGGAAATAACTTTGTTGATATTGATTCCCATCAAACTAGCGGTTTCAAAATCTTTTGAAAGGGCACGCATTGCCATTCCCGTTTTAGTCTTCTGGATAATAAATGTTAAAGTCAACAAAAGAATTATGGTGATGATTGGTATTACAATCGAAATTACTGCAATAGAGACTCCGCCGATATTTAATGTCCCGCTTAGCATTTTGGGGATAGGGAAAGCTTTAGGCCTTCCCCCAAATACTAAAGTCCCAAGGTTTTGTAATAGAAATGATGCTCCTATTGCAGAGATGAGGACTGTAATTCTCGGCGAACCTCGCAGAGGTTTATATGCAAGTTTTTCTAAAATTAATCCCAATATTCCTGTTAACACAGGCGCTAAAATAAAAACCGCCCACCATGGTAAAGGTGTATAAACTATACCATAATAAGTCAGATATGCTCCTATCATAAAAATATCTCCATGGGCAAAATTTATAAGCCTCAATATACCATATACCATTGTATATCCTATAGCCATTAATGCATATAAACTGCCTAAGGAAGTACCATTTGCCAAATGCTGCATAAACTCAGAAATGCTCATTGTATTTGCCCCCATTCTAATTCAATGCACAGTTCACAGTTCACAGTTCACAGTTCACAATTCACAATTCACAATGAAAAGATAGTAAAGGGTGAAGAACTAAGAGTTAAAAGACTCAAGATTGATGCTTTTGTCATTCTGAACATTAGTGAAGAATCCCATATTAGTATATATTTAAAAAACAGTAGGGATCCTTCGTTTTACTCAGGATGACATCAGCAGTAGATTCGGGTCTATAAAGACAGTATAATCATTGCTATCGAAGAATCTCCTCTTTTAAGTCCCCAAAGTTCGACCTCAAAAACTCTTCACTCTTTATTCTTATCTCTTCACTGGTTTTAAATTGTGATTTGTGAATTGCTCTTTGAACTGTTTTTATGGTTCTACTGTTGTTAAATATACAAATTTCCCATTTTCAACTTTGTTAATAACTGCAGATTTTACTGCATCTCCATTTTCATCAAGGGTAATATTGCCTGTTGCTCCTACAAATCCCTCTGTATTTGCAATCTCATCTCTTATCTTGACAGGATCTACAGAATCTGCTCTCTCAATTGCTTTAAGAATTACCAAATAAGCGTCATAGCCTAAAGCTGCAAATGCATTAGCTTCCTTATTGAACTTTGTTCTATAATCTGATAAAAATACTTCTGAAACCGGAGTAACAGGCGATTCAGCAGTAAAATGGGTAGAAAATACTATGCCCTCAACAGCATCTCCGCCTATTGACAAGAATTCCGGTGACTCCCAAGTATCTCCGCCAAGGATTGGCAAATCCATCCCTAAATCTCTGGCTTGCTTTATAAGCAACGCTGACTCACCATAGTTTCCCGGCGCAAATATGACATCGGGATTTAATGATCTTACATTTGTAAGTTGAGCTGAGAAATCTTGATCTCCTGCGTTGTATGAAGTAGTAGCCACTATACTGTCCGGATCCCCTGTCAACTCTTTGAAAGCATCAACAAAGTATTTTGAAAGCCCTACAGAATAATCATTTTGCACGTCTTGAATAATTGCTGCTTTTTTCGCTCCCAATTCGTTGAAAGCATAATTAGCCATTACAGTCCCTTGGAACGGATCGATAAAGCAGACCCTAAAATAATAATCATTGTTCAGTGTAACCAAAGGATTGGTTGGTGAACAACCTACTGCCGGAACTTTAGCATTTTTGACTATATCTCCCGCAGCCATGGACAATGAACTTCCATAACTTCCTATAATAGCAACTACCTTATCCTTCTCTATCAATTTAGATGCTGCATTAGCCGCATCAACTTTTTCCGATTTGTTATCAACAACTACCAATTGAACTTTTTTTCCTAAAACCTCGGGGAATTTTTCATTAGCCAGTTCTATTCCCTCTACCGTCATCTGACCACCGGCTGCATTTGCACCTGTCATTGGCTCAAACACGCCTATTTTTATGACATCTGAATCTGAGCTTGAATCTGAAGGTGTATTTGTACCTGTGTCTGTATCTGTTCCATTAGAACACCCCGACAACATACCTACTATCAAAATAGCAGATAAACAAAATACCAATATTCTTCTCTTCATAAAATTTTCCTCCTTTTAATTTTGAATTTTAAAAGCTCCACCATAATATATTAAAAGGCATTAACTCACACCTTAAATATACATTTTCTATAATCTATTTATATGAATAAAAGAATGTGTTATGTCATAGATATCTACGAATAGACCTTTCACTCAATCTAATAAAATCTCCTATTTCACATAAACTAAACCCTAGTTTCACACATTTAGCGATAAACATTGATTTATACTCCATTAAATATGCCATTCTTGATCCCGACCTAATCAAATCATAGTCAGCCTGCGTTTCACAAATATCCTTTAGTGCCTTCTCTAATTCTCTTTTCTTAGTTTGAATATCTTCATTGATTCCATGAAGATTCTTCTTTACATTTGTAATAGGTACTGTGTTCATTTCTTCAAATTCCTGTTTTAGCGCTTCATAGTCTTCATAGTAAATGCTCATTAATTCAATATAATTTTTTACAGCTACATCTCTGTTCTGACTCAGTATATCCAATGCATAATCTATATCTACAACGCCTTCTATATTCATTCTATAGAAGATATCACTACTCCATTTATATTCTGTCATTGAATTTGCTTTTCCTTTATATACAACCTTATTGTGGATATAATTGATTAAATTGAACAAATAATACTCACTATCCACAATTATGCTCTTATATCTGCCTCCAAAGGGTGAGCCTGTACTTTTAGTTGAAGCATTATAGTATTTGGCGTAAAGAGTATTTATTCTATGCATTATCCTGCTTATGGGTATATTGTGGGCTTTTATCACAAGATGATAACGTTCTCCCATTATGCAATATGCCAAAAGGTAGAAATCAAATATCTCCTTTGTCTCTCCAATTATATTTAGAAGTGCAAGTTTTTCCGAGTCATTATCAAATATATTGTTTTTCTCATTTCCCTTTTGGATAATATGATATATGGCACCATAATATTCTTCTCTAGGTTTTCTTCCCATTTTATCTCCCCTGTTTCACCTATATAATAGTAATTCGACATTAATTTATATAATCCTTCTTTTTTTCGTAATATTTCAAAAATTAAAAAATTAACAAAATTGGAAGCTATTTGCAAAGAAAAGGGGCAAGCTTTAAGCTCACCCTTTTAATTAATAATTATTTTTTTTAATTTTTAACATCAATCCCATAGATAGTAATACAAAACCAATCATCAATATGCCTATTTCTATAGTATATCCTGTCTTTGGCAATGTTGGCCTGCCGGTATTGTCTTTGTCTTTGTCCTCTCCGGGCTGAGTAGTACCTTCTGGGTTTTTATCGTCAACATTTTCAAATTCATCCCCTTGACCTTTTGGTCCTTCAGGACTATTTGGATCTGTTGGTTTCCCAGGTTCTACAGGCTTTCCAGGCTCTACAGGTTTTCCTGGATCCGTAGGTTTGTTTGGCTTATTAGGTTTATGAGGTTTATTTGGTTTATCCGGACCTTCTTCTTCGTTATATACTTCTATCTCTTTTGTTACTCCATCGGTAACTGTAATCTCTATTTCTTCTGATTCTAGAATATATCCATCCGGTGCAGTTATCTCTTCTATAGTATATTTACCTATTGGTAGATAATTGGATACAGCTTCTCCATTATCATCTGTAGTTATAGTATCTACTACTTTACCATTAGAGTCTATTATATTGAACTTTGCTCCTGATAATAGTTCATCTGTATCATAATCCATTTTTATGATTTTGATACGGCCTTCTGGATCTGGTGTGGTTGGAGTTCTTTTATTGGTCTTTTCTAATTCAATAGTTTCATTTTGATCTACAGTTATTTCAAAGTATATCGGACTCTTGTCTAACACATATCCTGATGGTGCTTTTACTTCGACTAACTTGTAATATCCAACTAATAAATCTCCTAAGAAGATTACTCCATTACTATCTGTTGTTAGATTTTCCATTCCCGGAATAACTTCATATATATAGTTTTCTTCATCATCACGATTATCCATGAACTTCATTAACTGGAAGATTGCTCCGTTAAGAGTCCTTGTCTTCCCTGTATTGTATTTGGTTAATCTAACAGAACGGTCTTTCTTTGTGTTTTCAACTTCCTTTGTCACTACTTCATTATCTTCAGCACTATCCAATACTATTTCTATTAGAGTAACATCTAATACATAATCTTCATGTGCTTCAGTTTCTTCTATAGTATAAGTGTCATAAGGTAAATCGGTAAATTCAATTATGCCATTTTTATTAGTAGATTTAGTATCAACTATCTCATCCTTGCTATTTTTAATAGTGAACTTTACACCTTCTAGCAAAATATCAGAATTAATTGAATCAACTTTTGTAATGATAATCTTTCCAGAACCACGAGTATTCTCCTTTGTTACTTCTTTAAGCTCTGTTTGGTCAGCTGTAATTTCAAATACTTCTGTATTAGCATCATTTCCTGTTGGCAATAAATAATAATCAGGTGCAGTAATCTCTTTGAAGTAGTAGCTACCTACTGGTAAATTGTTTACTGTAAAAGTTCCATCTTCACCTGTAATTATATATCCTATATCATTACCATCTTTATCCTTAAGGATTTTTTCATTATCCGAATTATATAGAACAAATTCTGCTCCTACCAATCCATTACCTTGTGAACCTATCTTTTTGATTCTAACAGCTTGGTATATCTCTATATTTATTACTTGCACAGCTTTATCATCATTACTGTCAATTGAATAATCTGTATCTTCTCCCATTCTAAATGATATACCTTCAGCTGAAATTCCTATATAACCATTTGGAGTTTCTATCTCCTTGATTATATAACTGCCATATCTAATATCATTAAAGGTTAAAATCCCATCTGCATTTGTTTCTTCCTCATATAACTTATATTCACCAGTTTTGTTATATAAAGCAAACTTAACGCCGGAGAGATTGACTTCTTCCTCAGTTACTAGACTATGACCAATTTTATGAAGCCTGATAGCTCCTTTTTTAGAGTAGATATCTCCAGAAGATGAATTATCCTTATATTCAACTAGACCACCCTTATCGGAGTTCCCCCCCTCGTTTATAACGCCATCCCATTCAATAGAAGCTGTATTTGTAAGAGTATTGCTTTCACCGCCTGTAAAGAATGTTTTGTATTCAACTTGATACCCTTCATTTTTTAAATCGCCCAAAATCAAGATGAAACCTCCATCATCGGTGAATTTAATCATATCTGAACTGATCTTCTGCCAAATTCCATATGTTGTATTTCCCTTTTCATCTTTAATAGATTTTCTGATTTGAATTGTATCCTTTAATAGCATTTGATTTGGTGAAGGTATATCTGTTAGTGTAGTGATACCCAAATTTGAATGGGACTTATTAACATCAATTGTCCACGTTATTGTATCATCTGTATTTTGTTTTCCATTTTTGTTAATTAACTCATTTGCATTCTTAACAGTTACTTTCCCCTCAAATGGATACTCTTTTGTTGTTTTAAATATGGCTGAGTTTGTATAAACTCCTGAACCATCGTCTTGTCCTATTATATCATCAATATCCATGGATTCATAAGTGACGTAGTAGGCTTGATTATTTTCATCATCTGATAAATTATCATTAAAAGTAATAGTGTAACCAGTAATCATACCATCGGTTACTTTAGGTTCTATATTCCACTTATCTACTGGTAATTTATCACCAGGCATTCCTGTATCGTTTAAACCTAAATTTAATTTTCTTACTGTAACAAGATCCTTAAGATTGGTACCTTCTTTAGCAATATAATGCCCTTTCCCTAAGGTATCTGTTAATGTAGCACCTTTAATGTTCTGTTTATTTATATTAATAGCTATATTCCAAGTGAATTTTTGAGTTTCGTAATTGAAGCTGCCATTCTTATATCCATTTTTCCCTGTAGGAGTTTCTTTTGGTTCATAGCTAGCTCCTTTAGTTATTGTATTATCTGTTGATGTTGACCCATTCCACATGGACTTCGCACTATTTCCATACTTAGCATAGGCACTTCCATCATCTTTGATATCAAA
>ENA-UOOE01002369-UOOE01002369.1-fermentation-metagenome-genome-assembly--contig:-NODE-2369-length-13611-cov-5.435084_pt1 | contig 13611 bp, 9 predicted proteins | sample MGYA00245776_ERZ724021 | MGnify/ENA primary metagenome ERZ724021 (study PRJEB28704, sample SAMN03018321) | fermentation metagenome | biome: anthropogenic terrestrial biome; feature: soil; material...
GGGTTAAGGTAGCCATACGTAGATATTTGTGTTATGCTATTGGTATGGGAACATGGAAATCAAAAAACAGACACAAATATTTACTGCAATATCATATTATTTTTGTATGCAAATATAGAAAGAAACTGCTAATATCAAAACAAATATCAGATGATATAAAACAGTTTTCTTATGAGATATGCCAAAGGCATAATGTAATCATCAGATATATGGAAACGGATAAAGACCATATTCATTATATGATAGAAACAGAACCAACAATGTCTGTCAGCAAAATCGTAAATTTGATGAAGAGTTGTACAACATATTATATTTGGGGGAGGAAGGAATGCTTCGGAAATACATAGAAAATCAAGGTTAGATAAAAAGGTGGTGACAGCAATTGTTAAAAGCATATAAATACAGGATATATCCAAATAACGCACAAAAGGTTCAGATTGGGAAAACATTTGGCTGTTGCCGGTTTGTATATAACCAGACGTTGGCATACCGAAAAGAAACCTATGAGAAAGAGCAAAAATCAATCAGCAAAACAGACTGCAATAATTACTGTAACAGGGAATTAAAGAAAGAGTATGAATGGCTGAAAGAAGTGGATAAATTTGCGCTGACCAATGCTATTTACAACATGGATACCGCCTACCAGAAATTTTTCAAAAAACATGCAGGTTACCCTAAATTTAAGAGCAAGCATGATAACCATAAATCGTACACAACAAATTTTACAAATGGAAATATAACTGTAGATTTTGAGAATGGAAAAGTAAAACTGCCAAAGCTAAAAGAAGTAAAAGCAAAGCTGCACAGAGTGTTCCAAGGGCAAATAAAAACTGCAACCGTTTTACAAGTTCCAAGCGGAAAATATTTTGTATCGGTTCTAGTGGAAACTGAACACAGGCAGATACCACCTGCAAATGGAAAAATTGGCTTGGATTTGGGGATTAAGGATTTGTGCATTACATCGAATGGTACGAAATACGAAAATCCAAAGACAACCAGGAGGTATGAGAAAAAAATTGCAAACCTGCAAAGACAACTGGCACATAAAGAAAAAGGAAGCAAGAATTATTATAAAACGAGAAAACAAATCGCATTATGCCATGAGAAAATAACAAATACCAGAAAAGATTATCTGCATAAGATTTCTAATGAGATTATCAGCGAAAACCAAGTGATAGTTTCAGAGAATCTACAGATAAAGAATATGGTAAAAAATCATCATCTGGCAAAAGCGATAACAGATGTTTCATGGTATGAGTTAACAAGACAGTTAGAATACAAAGCTTTATGGAACGGGAGGAAGTATGTAAAAGTAGCTACTTTCTTTGCCAGCAGTCAGATATGTTCTGAGTGCGGATATCGGAATCAGGACACAAAGAATTTATCTGTACGAAACTGGATATGTCCTGTATGTGGGAGAGAACATGACAGGGATATAAATGCAGCAAAGAATATACTGTCGGAAGGCTTGCGGCAAATAGCATAAAGGAAAGAATTAGGGCAGGGACTGCCCGAATTAACGCCTGTGGAGATAGTAGGTTACGAGGTCGCAGAAGCAGGAAGCCCATTGGCTTTAGGCAATGGGTAGTTCACTTTCTGATAAACATATGATAGTTTTGAATGGTAGTTAAGGAAAGGTTAAGATTACGCATAAAGAAAACTTTTAGGCGGTAGGGCCAAAATAATTTGAAGAATGGAGTGTAACAAGATGGAGAAAAGATCAAAACGGAAACGATGGGTGCCATGGTTGGTCTGCCTTACGGTTTTAATTCTGCTGCTTGTTTTGGTGCCATTTCCTTCTCGCCTGAACAAACATCTGACCGGCCTTTGCATGAAGGATTCCGGCACAGGACAACAGGAAGCGGAAGCTTCGGAAACAGGGATTTCAATAAAGGGCTGGCGGTTGAATTATTTATTCCGTGAGGATCGATTGAAAGGAACCGTTACGATACATCCCTATCCGCTGGAAGAAACGAATCAGGCTGTTTACGACTTTATGATGAGTCCTGTCTATATAATGACCGATGATCAAATGAAGCAACTCGTTTCAATTATGCGTTACAGCCCTGCTAAAAATGCATATACAGGCGGATACCTGTTTTTTAATAAAGATATGACCAAAATTATGGTGCAAGAGGACTCGGATCGTTTGTATTCAGCTCCGGCTAATACAAATAAGAAGGCCCTTGCCATACGTAATTACTTTAAGGGATAGGAAAAGAGTATAGTGTAAAACGGCCTGAATTCTTAAAATATAGAAATTTTGGCTGTTTTTCTATATTCCCTAAGTTCATCGAACAGTCGGACGGAAGAGTCTCTTCAGGAAACGCACTCTTTTGGGCTTCAGGCTACCTAGCGGGGAGATGTGCAATTTTTGAAACAATTCCCTCAGTAAGATATCGGCCTGCTGCAATTGATTTGACTCCGATTGGTTTTGTATGGAATCCAGTTCCCATTCCAGTTCATAGTCAAATGTATTGAGATAGACGTTGACGTCCAGAAGGATAGGAGGAAATCCGCCTTTTATCGGAAAATGGAACCTTGCGGTCCGAAGATGCCCATAGCAGATCAGATCCGACGGCTGAAGGGAATGGTCCTTCCGCAATTCGGGAAAGGATCCCGTCTGGGCATTGGCGGACAACCCGTTTTCTATGTAATGCAAGGCTTCTTTCCTGCTGATTTGCCTGTTGTATTCGTAACTGTTCTGCAGGACATCGGTTGTTTGATTCACAATAGGTATCTTGCAGGTCAGTTCCGACTTTTCTCCAAGGAACCGAACCCGTATATTGATAGGGCTTCGGGTCAGAGGGGAGTCCGGGGAAGCAAAATAATAGTTCACCTGCCGGATCAGGGATATATCATTTTTACTGCCTGGCTTATCCGCATACAGATGATGATACAGGGCATGAAAATCCTCTCTGCTCAGAAGATACTTGAGTTCTGTTTCGGTATTGGACAATGTTTTCCGCCTCCCGGGTGTTTTGATATCGATGAATAATCTATTTTACCATACATTTTCCGGGATGGGTAATGGGATTGGTCAGTTATTTTTATATTATGTCAATTCGTTTGGTCTGTAAGGGTGACAAAATGGTATCCTTTTACCCGAAGGATTTCAATGATGATGGGGAGGGATTCGATGGTGGCCTGCCGGTTGGCCGGGCCCCCGGAGCTGTGCATCAGTACAATGGCGCCGGGATGAATGTTTTTCACCACGCAGGTTACGATGTCGTCTGGATTGTCAAAATACCAGTCCATGGAATCAATGGACCAGGCAACGATCTGAAATCCGGCCCGGATCAGTGCCGGCATCTGTTTTTTCTCCACAAGGCCGAACGGCGGACGGAAAAGTTTTGTTTTCGTCCCGTATCGGGCGAGGGCACTTTGGGTCTGCTGGACTTCTCTCATCAGGGTATCCGATTTGACATCCGTGGGCCGGATGTGACTCCAGCTGTGATTGGCAAGGACATGACCCTCTGCCTGGGCTCTCTGTATTGTTTCCGGAAAATCTGCCATCTGCTGTCCGATGAAGAAGAAGGTACCCGGTACCTGATAATGATCCAGTATATCGAGAATTTTGGGCATGGAGCTGCCATCCGGACCGTCGTCAAAGGTTAGGGCGACAGTTTTCTCTTTTGTGGGAAGGGAAATAAGAAAAGAATCGGGGTAATCCTGCTGCAGCTGCTTTGCCTTCCTGCGGAATTCTGCAAGATGCTTGTCCATTTTGCGATCCAGCGCAATGGGAATGTCTCTTACATGAATATTGGAATCTCCTGCAGGAATCCGTTCGGTGGATACAATAGGCTTGTTATGGTCTGCTTTGGTATCATCCAACCGGGTGTTATGCAGTCTGTCTTCTGTTCCGTCTGCATCCGTACCGGTGCCTGCATTTCTTTGATTGGGACGTTTTGCCGGGGTACGGGAAGACAGCAAAAGAAAAACACAGAGAAAAAACAGGCACAAAGCGAGGACAGATAAAATAAAAATCCTTTTTTCCTTCATTGGAATCCTTTCTTTATTAATCCTTGAATCATGGTTTCGGAAGATGGCATTTTGCCAAAACAACCTATTTTGCAGGAATATCCGTTTCCGGGTAGGCCATTTTGTCCAGTTCCTCTGCTTTTTCGGCGATTTCTTCCTTTGTTATAATCTTTTTTTCCAATAAGACTTCGATCATGCTGGTAACAGCCAGCATATTCCGGTACTCCACTTCTTTCATATCACCGATTTGAGCCACAATATCCAACTTGTTCACAATGTCCCCGCCTTTCATGGAAATGGATTTTCTTACCTTATTATCTTTCTTTATCATTGCCCTGCTCCTTTGGGTTTATTCAGAATCGGAGCAAAGAAAAAGAGGATGGTATGGCCCATCCCCGGTGTTCATCCGTTCTGTTCCTTCTCCCGCTTTCTTCTGTTTTCCGAAGAGTCCGGCGTTGGAAAAGACGTTTTCTGTTTTTGCTTTCATACAATTTAAATGCAGAAAGTTTCCTTCTTATCAGTGAATAAGTTACAGGAACTTATGATAAGATTCCATTGCCTTTATTTTTGGAGTTTCCGTTGTCCAGCAGTTCTGATGCATACCTGAAGTATGTACCGTGGAGATCGCTGCTGTAATTCCTCAGGATCCGTTCGCCTTTCTTCTCATCATCGCCGCACTGATACAAGGCGCCGGCAAGGCAGATTTCGCGAAGTACCTGATTGCGGATGGAAACATCCACTTTGGCGGGGACCACATCTTCCCTGGCATGCTTCAGATCCGTAACCTGATGACCCATGATTCCTTTCCCATCCAGCAGCTTTGACAGAGTCTCTGCGGCAGCGGGGCTTCCTATGGATTCACATGCCAGAGTCACTGCCCGAAAGTGGGAAAAGGCATGCTTCGGCGTCAGCTTCTCCGCTTTTTCCAGGATCGCCGGCAGGGCAGCTTCCCTTTTTGTTTCTCCCAATGCGATGATCCGGCTGTCCAGATTGCTCATGCACGGGCCGAATTGTCCCATGCCTGTGTAATCCCATCCTTCGTCCCAGCCCGGCTCCTTTCTCACGCTGTCCAGGACAGTTTGCATTCCTGCATCGTTGCCAAGCATACAAAGGATCTGAGCATAAATCAGCTTTTCTTCCTCCTTGTTTGCTTGGTTGTATGCCTCCAGCAGCAATTGTTCTGCTTTTTGGGGATTGGTCAAAAGGACTTCCAGTCCGTGATAATCCCCGGTCAGTTTCGATACGGCTTCTTTCAGTTGATGATCCGAAAACGGAAAATTGTCCACATCCGTAAGCACTCGCTCCGGCAGGATGCCCTTTGCAACAAGATGTTTCTGAACCTTTTTGATATCGGCATTCCGAACCGAACGGTTTTCCCGGACGGACAGGGCACACAGATACCCTACGGAATATCCCTGATTCTGCAAACAGGGCTGCATCCGGATCACGGGCATGGCATCCCTCTGGGCGCCGGCACCCAATCCGGTGACGAGGATATTGTCCAGTCCCCTGGGCAGCAGGCTTCGCAGGGGAACATCGGCATCGTAGAGGACATGACGTTTTTTCGGCGGGCATATGGTGAAATAAGGATGAATGGTATATCCATGGGTATCGAAGGAGCTCGTGTGAAACGATATGGTATCCGGATATCTCCGGTGATTGAGGACGTCAAGAACCGATACCATATGATCGGCGACGATTCTCCGGCGTTCCCTGGTCTGTGGCAGTTTCCCTATATCGTATACCTGGTCAAACATGGCTTTTCCTGACACATACAGTCTGGTTACATCGCAGATATCGCTGTCATCAATGAATGTCCAATCGGTATTAATGTAATGGTCCCCCGGATTGACAGGAGGCAGCCCGGCTCCCTGAATGGCAAAGTGGTTTTTGTCGGTGTATTCATAAGCTGCTCCGGCGGCAATTGCAATGTCTCCGCTTCCGGTGGAATCCACAATAATGTGAGACAGGACGACACCGGGGCCCTGAGGGGTTGCGATCAGAACGCCCTTTACCCTGCCGTCTTCCACCAGTGCGCCAAATCCCAGTGCGCCAAACCAGATATCTCCCCCTGCCTTTCGGATTTCTCTCCGATACCATTCCATTTTCCAGTCTGCGTTGGAGTGGCCGTCTTTTATATTTTGGCGTGGATGGTTTGCCGGCGCCATTTCGCGGACGCCTTTATCAATTTCCTTTGTAAATCCTTCCCGGTATCCATCCCAATATGCGCCGATCCGCCCCATGGTCTCCAGGCCTCCGAGGCCATGCAGATATTCCACAACCAATGTCCGGGCTCCATTGCGGGCTGCACTGATGCCGGCATTGGCACCAACGGTCCCGCCGCCCAGGATGACCGTATCGTATTCGCCGATTACCGGAACGACGGCAGGGTTTAATTTTATTCTTTTTTTCGTCATCTCCGGCCGGATCGGTGCTGCTCCAATGCGCAGCGTTCCTTCCATGGAAGGAGATTCCTTGCCTTTACCAAGTGAAGTGTCCGGGGAAAGACGGATCTTTTTCACTGCATTGGCGGCTGCTTCCCCAATCCTCTCCCCTGCCAGGATCAGGTGTTCCGGCTTCAGCAATTCACTGGCAGCGGTACGGCTGATATCGGCACAGCCTCCCAGGACATACATTCTTTTTCTATTTGCGGGTACAAACGCATTGAGGGAAGGACCTTCCGGCGGCAGCAGATGGTCTGCATGGTTTATATCAGATGCATCAGATGCATTAGATGCATGGTTTATATCAGATGATGCATGGCTTGTATCGGATCTGTGGTTCGGATCGGAGGAAAGACCTTCGATGTGATACGGCGGGAGATAGAAAAGATGGTCTGCCGCATCGACCTGATCCGGATCCCAGACCCTGCCCCTGATATCCTGTTCTATGCTGCAGAGGGAAGGATAACTCCAGTCCTCCGGCTGACGGACAAAAGTATATTCATTGGCGGACATGGCAGCATTCCCCTTTTCAGGAGACACCGGTAAAGTCCTTTTATTTCTGGTAGGATCTGTGGTGTTGCCGACGGTAATGAACTGAAACGGCTGAGGCTTCCCGGACTTTTCTTCATGAAAGCGGGCTCCGGCCAGTCTTGCGACGGAAGCCCCCGGAGTGGCATCCAGAATCACCTTGCCTCGGAGAATCTGCTGTCCGGAACGATTTGCGATGACAACCCCGTTTGGTGTGGACGGATCTTCAAACAGCACTTCAGTTACCATGCTGGAGTATAGAAAATCAACATTGTGATCGATTAATTGGTTTTCCAACACCTTCTTTATGTGAAAAGGTGTCCGGTCCCCGTCTTCGGGAAATAATTGCTTTAACAAGGGATGATCCCCCGTATGCTCGTCAAAAAGATACTTGCAGGTACCGCAGATATCTTCCCCCATATAGGGCATATAGCCGATAACAAAAACCCGCGCTCCCAGAGTGGCGGCTTTCAGTGCTGCAGAAAGGCCGCCCAGAGTGGCGCCTGCCACAATGAAATCCACTTCACGGAGAACAGGAAGGTTTCTTTTCGGCATCCTGCAGTATCCGGCTTTGCTTTTCATACTTTTTCCCCCTTGGATTTTGAATGGATGATTATTTGTATGGAATAGTTGCTATATCCGTATTTTAACATGATGTGCGGGCGATTTCCACCGGAAAAGGCAGAAAGATTCAGAAAATGGTTGCATAAGAAAAAGTTTGGTGTATAATAATAACAAGGCGAGGAAGGGAAGCAGTAGGACTTTTATCTTGTGCAGAGAGCCGATGGCTGGTGAGAATCGGCAGGATATTTTTCCGAATCCATCCTGGAGCTGTGTGCTGAAACAATAGTAGGCATTACCGGTGCGGACCGTTATTCCGGCTATGAGGCGGAGGGATTTACTTTCCTCAACCAGGGTGGCAACGCGGGTGAACCGACTCGTCCCTAATGCAGGGACGGGTCTTATTTTTTGGAGGTGCTTTTTATGTTGGATGTTAAGTTGATCCGGAAGAATCCGGAAGCTGTCCGTGCAGGACTGGCCAAAAGAAATAACAAGGTGAACCTGGATCGGTTTCTATCCCTGGATGCCAAGAGAAGGGAAATCATACAGAAGGCGGAACAGCTGAAGAATAAGCGGAACACCGTATCCCAGGAAATCGCAAGGAGAAAAAAGGAGAAGAAGGATACCGATGCGATCATTGCGGAAATGCAGCAGGTATCCCAGGATATCCGGAAAATGGACGAAGAAGCCCGGGAAACAGAGGAGCAGCTGAACAATATTTTGCTGACCCTTCCGAATCTTCCTCATGAATCGGTGCCGGTGGGGAAAGACGATGCCGATAATGTGGAAGTCCGCCGGTGGGGAACCCCTGCCAAATTCTCATTTGAACCAAAGGCGCATTGGGACCTCGGCGAAGATTTGGGAATCCTGGACTTTGCAACGGCAGCGAAAGTGACAGGAGCACGCTTTACATTTTATAAAGGGCTGGGAACCCGACTGGAGCGTAGCTTGTTTACCTTTATGATGGATCTTCATTCCATGAAGCATGGTTATACGGAAATTTTTCCTCCCTTTATGGTGAACCGGCGCAGTATGATCGGTACCGGGCAGCTGCCAAAGTTTGAAGAGGATGCCTTTAAAGTGGAGGGAACGGATTATTATCTGATTCCCACGGCAGAGGTTCCGGTTACCAATATGCATCGGGAGCAGATTCTGGACGGGGCACAGCTTCCTGTCAAATATTGCGCATATAGTGCCTGTTTTCGGTCTGAGGCCGGTGCTGCCGGAAGGGATACCCGCGGCTTGATCCGTCAGCATCAGTTCAACAAGGTGGAGCTGGTGAAATTTGTGAAGCCGGAAAATTCCTATGATGAGCTGGAGTCTTTGACCAATGATGCGGAAGATGTCCTGAAGGAGCTGGGCCTTCCTTATCGTGTGGTAAACCTTTGTTCGGGGGATTTGGGGTTCTCATCAGCCAAGACCTATGATCTGGAAGTCTGGCTTCCCAGTTACCAGCGCTATGTAGAGATCTCATCCTGCAGCAATTTTGAGGATTTTCAGGCAAGGCGCGCGGATATCAAATTCCGGGATGGCGCCAAGGGCAAACCACAGTATGTCCATACCCTGAATGGATCCGGCGTGGCAGTTGGCCGCACGGTTGCCGCCATTCTGGAGAACTATCAGCAGGAAGACGGCTCGGTCGTGATTCCGGAAAAGCTGCGTCCTTATATGGGTGGTGTTGAGAGGATTACCAAATAACTTTCTGGTAACAGAGAAAGGCTTGAGTGATGAAAGGCCCATATTCGTTTCTATCAAATTGCTATTATTCCGTACATATTATATGGGAAAGCAAATATCGAAAAATTGCAGCAGCGTGTTTCTTAAGCATTCCCGTCTATGTCTTACAACCTTTTTTGACAATGCTTATACCAAAAATTATCATTGATATAACGGAAGGGAATATGGCATTTGATCAATATATCGTTCCTATAGGAATTATCAGCATTGCGACGATTGCTTTGTCTATACTTAAGGGATATATCGATGCGGATGTTAACCAGTACTCAGGCAGTGCCTACATAGACTTATACAGAATATTATTACAGGAAAAGCTGATGGATATGGATTATGACCGGCTGGAAGATCCACAGACAGCACCTTATATTGAAAAGGCAAAGAACGCCTGTGTCAACAACAATGCTCCTGCCATGCGATTCTTAAGTACACTAGTCAGCTTTATTGTAAGCATACTTAATTTTCTGCTGTATGGTGCCATTGTTTCAGCTATAGACCCAGTTATTCTGCTTCTGCTGTTTGCGGCTGCGCTTATCAATTGGTTTATGCTCCACCATGTTCGCAACTACGAGAACAGTAGACGGCAAATCATTTCGGGATATGGAAACAAGCTCCTCGCTTTAGCCAGTTCATTGCGCAGCGCCGGACTTGCCAAGGACATGCGCATGTATTCACTTTGCGATGTTATAAAAGAAGCAAAAGATGACATACTGAACAAATATGCAAAAGAGCGAAATGAGATAACAGGTAAAACAAGAACAGCTCGAATCGTGGAAGGAACGTTTATCTTGCTGCGCGATGGTATTGCATATGCCTATATGATCCGTTTGTATATACAGGGACGGCTGAGTCTTGGCAATTTTGTTATGATGCTTTCTGCCATTGCCAATTTTAGTATACAGCTTTCCAGTATCATTATACAGGCGAATGAGCTCTTAAGGGGATACGTGGAGATTGGAGATCTAAGGTCATTTCTTGATTTACCAGACAGAATGAGAAGAGAATGCGGATATCCCGTAAAAAAACTGGTACCCCCATTTTCCATCGATTTAGAGAATGTAAGCTATCAATACGCACAAATGGAGAATCCTTTGTTGTCTCATATCAATTTACATATCAATCCTGGAGAATGCATTGCTCTCGTCGGCAGCAATGGTGAAGGCAAAACTACGCTTGTAAAGCTGTTGTGCGGTTTATATCGACCAAAAGAGGGAAAAATCCGTCTGGATAACAGGGACATTTCTTCTTTTGATCGAGACGAATACTATTCCCTGTTTTCTGTTGTATTTCAGGATATCCACCTCATGCCAACAACCATTGCCTGTAATGTATCGCAGTGTTCCTTAGAAAAAGCTGACCTGTCCTGTGTAAAGAAGTGTCTTAAAATTGCCGGGCTTTACAATAAGATACAGGGATTGCCACAGAAAGAGCATACTATGTTGGTTCGAAGTGTAAATGAGGATGCCATTGATTTATCGGGAGGCGAACTGCAGAAATTGGCATTGGCCCGAGCAGTTTATCGAGACGCACCGATTATTATACTGGATGAGCCAACGGCAGCACTCGATCCAATTGCTGAGTCAGAGATGTATCAACAGTATGCTGCACTGACAAAAGGGAAAACATCCTTCTATATTTCACATCGTCTAGCTAGCACACGATTTTGTGATCGTATCCTGTTGTTGAAGGGAGGAGGGATCGTTGAGGAAGGTACCCACAATGAACTCATGCACCGAAATGGTCACTATGCCCATTTGTACCGAATACAGAGCAGCTACTACCGGAAAAACAAGGAGGCTGTATGGTAATGACTTATAAAAATAGCAGATTTCATGAACACGCAGGCATTATCTTGAGAGGTTATCGAATGATTCGGGGAATTGATCCACTTCTGTTGATATTTGTAATTGCTGATGCGCTGGCGAGTGCAGCTCCTTTGATCGTAAACCTTTATTTTTCTCCTAAGATACTAACCATGATGACACAAAAGGCTGCTCTTTCATCCTTGATGCTTTTTGTAGCTTCTATGCTATTAACAAATTATCTGCTATCTTTTTTGCAGGCACAGCTTGAACGTCAAAAAAACAATCACCGCGATTTGTTTCATTATAAAGTGCTTCTCTATATCAGCGAACATTATGCCCATATTGAGTTTAGCTATGCCGAAAAAGGCAAAACGATCGAAAACCTGCAATCCATCTTAAGCATCATCCGGGCATACCGTGGGGGATTGCAGCGTTTGGAGTGGACTACGGGGGATATACTGCGCGTAATGTCACAGGCAATCGGCTGCTTATTCCTTCTGCTCGATATGGAAAGGAAAAGTGTGAAATGGTCTGCTTCATCTTTGCTTGCTTCTCCTGTCTCCAGTTTGGCTGTTCTTCTTTTTATTCTTCTGGCGTTCCTTTTCACCAGAAAAATATTATTGGCATTTGACAGCAGAACAAACCAGAATACAAGTTATTGGGCAAAGAACAATGCAAAATGGAGCTATTACAATGAATATATAGGTGTATCAAGCGCTGCCAAAGATATTCGAATTTATCAGCAAGGTGATGCGATCAGCACTCTATTACATAATCAATTCAGTCAATCTGAGCACATTCATATAGTCAGCCATGAAGAGGGATCCGTCTTTGCAAAAATTGCCGGTATTCACGCAACTGTACTAGGATGTATTTATCTTCTGGCTACAGCACGTGCTTCGGCAGGAGTCTTTGATGCTGGAAGAATTGTTCGCTACATTGGAGCGATAACAGCTTTGATGGGCAGTATAACCAATATAATCCGATTGTTCAGCCGCCTTTGGAATAACTGCGGATATCTTTCCGTTCTATTTGAATTCATGGATATTCCCTTCGATTCCCAAAATCTCTTACAGTCGAATTTCCTTACCATTCCAAAAGTAAACAACTTTACAATAGTCTTTGAGAACGTATCTTTCCGGTATCCGGGAGCAAAGACAGATGCGCTGGACAATGTTTCGTTTGAACTCCCGCAAAGAGGGTGTATGGCAGTTGTAGGAAGGAACGGGTCAGGAAAGAGCACGATGATCAAGTTGTTATGCCGTCTCTATAATCCAACGCAAGGTAGAATTTTGCTGAATGGGACGGATATACAACAGTATACCTATTCTTCGTACAGAAAACTTCTCTCCGTGGTTTTTCAGGATTTTCATCTGCTTCCATTATCTTTGGGACAGAATGTGGCAGCGCTTTCCACAGTCAATCCAGGCCTGGCAGAGGAGTGTTTGATGCGTGCGGGAATGGATCCCCACAGCAAACAATTTAGTAATGGGCTTGACACGATACTCTACAAGGACTTCGACATAAACGGCGTAGCAATTTCGGGAGGAGAGGCTCAGAAGATTGCGATTGCGCGTGCTTTATATAAGCAGGCTCCACTGATCGTTCTTGACGAGCCCACAGCTGCATTGGATCCGATTGCCGAACAGGAGATATATGAGCATCTTCATAAAGTAGTCGAGGACGATGGCAAAAAAGTAATTTTTATATCACATCGTTTATCGTCCTGCCGTTTCTGTGATTCCATTGCAGTTTTCGATGAAGGAAAATTGGTGCAACAAGGCACACATCAAAACTTGCTGAAGGATCAAAATGGCGTATACCACCAACTTTGGTTGGCTCAAGCCCAATACTATACCAACACGACCTGTGTAGGGGATTAGAACGACTTCCATCAGTCCCTCTCACTGCGAAACTGTCTTGAATTCCGCATAATTGAAACCTCATCATAATATTGAAATGATAAATTTACTAATTAGGGGTCACTGAACAAAGTTTTTAAATCAAAACCCGTAAGAGTAAAATAATACAGTGGATAGAAAAAGCAAATGTTCTGTAGAGACTAAGAAATATCATTTTACTGCAGGTTGCCTGAACCTCCAAACTCTAAGGCAAAGAATTTTCGAGGAATCCGGGTTCTCTCTGGCAGCGAACAGCGAATTGCTGAATGATTAGGTAAAAGTTTTGGGGATTCGCAGATTTTTTCAAAAGCTATGGATCATATGCAATTCCACTTTCCTGGATTCCGATCGTATTCAAAATGCCGCAGCTAACCTGAAGCAATGGAGGCTGGTATATGCTGCTTAGCATTGGTTGACAGGAAAACAGGAGACTCTGTGATAGCTTCTTTAACAGAGGGGCTTGGTTTGTTATACCCCTTTTACATTGTGTTCTCAAACATCAAGTCCCATTGAATCCTTAGCTTGGTTAGCCCCCCTTGTTATTCTAGGAAGCTTTTGCTTCTTAAACTTTCATGCTTCAGCTCTGGGCCGGATGAAATTTTGTTGACATAGCATAACGGATTTGCTATACTAAATAAGTACCAGCTCAGCAGACTG
>ENA-UOOE01002371-UOOE01002371.1-fermentation-metagenome-genome-assembly--contig:-NODE-2371-length-13608-cov-13.084114_pt1 | contig 13608 bp, 14 predicted proteins | sample MGYA00245776_ERZ724021 | MGnify/ENA primary metagenome ERZ724021 (study PRJEB28704, sample SAMN03018321) | fermentation metagenome | biome: anthropogenic terrestrial biome; feature: soil...
GGGTGAACTCCACCTTTATTGAATGTTTTCATGGTCATTTATGCTTCTAAATTAGTTTTGAATTGTTTCAGTCTGTTCAACAGTTGATTTTTCCTTTCTTGGAGGGAAATTAACTTCCTGAATTGCTCCTGTTGGGCATTCTATAACACATTTGCGACATAACCTGCATTTATTGAAATCAATGTATGCTAAATTATTTTCTATTTTAATTGCGTCAAATTCACACACCTTTTCACATTTTTCTTCATCAACAATTGGTAATCCTCTTTTTGAGTCAATTTTTATAGCATCAAATGCACAAACACTAACACAATTCCCCAAACCTAAACATCCATTAGGGCAACCTCCTTCAGAAGACATATTAAGGTGAGCATACAAACAATCTTGAACTCCTTCATATTTTACTTTTGAAGTTGTATTTATTTTTCCACCATTACAACGTACAACAGCAACCTGAGGATCTGCTTCAACAGCTTCCAATCCTAAAAGACTTGCAATTTCCTTACTTACTTTATCTCCTCCTACTGGACAACGTAAAGTTTCAAGTGATTCAGCTTTTACAATTGCATCAGCAAGTGAACGACATCCTGCAAAACCGCATCCACCACAATTTGCACCTGGAAGTTTTTCAACTACCAAATCAATACGGGGATCTTCAACTACTTTGAATTTTCGAGCTACGAAATAAAGAATAACGGCAGATATTATACCGGTTAAAACTAACACCAAAACAGAGTAAATAATAATTGACATAATAATTTAAACTTAGGTTTCTTTAAAATTACAATCTACAAAAGTACGATAAAAAATAATATCAGTAAAAAAATCTCTTTAAAAATTTGAACAATTAAAACTCTATTAACTGTCAAAATATTGAATTATCTAACTGATTAAAAATTTATTTAATATTGAAACGCACTAATTAATAATAAAATGAAAAAAGATTATCTTAAATAGATAATCTTTCCTTCAACAAATTATAGCCGGTTTGACTTGCTTTTAATTCATAGTTGTTTTTGAGTTTAATCTTAAATTGATTTTTCTTGTAGTTTTGTATATTACTTATAAAATCTATGTTTACAATGTAACAACGATGTATTCTTATGAATTGTTTTGGGGGAAGATTTTTTTCAAAATACTTCATCGTTTGCTCTTTAAGGTATACATTTTCTTTAGAATATATTGAAACATAATCCCCATTAGATTGTAGGAACATAACATCTTTAATTATTATTACTTCAAGCTTTTGCCCTGTTTTCACACTTATTCTTTCTATATATTCTTTAGATAAATCTTTTTTTTCAATATTGTACTTCTCTTCTTTTATTTCTTTTATTTCACATTGTTCTTCTTGTCTGAAGAAGTTTTTGTTTAATAAAAACTGAAGAAGATAGGCAAAGATTCCAAAACTTAAAAAACTAATACTAAACAGGAATAAAAGATTTTCTTTTGTAAGGAATCCTAATAGACAAGAAACCATTAATGACCATATAATAAGAAAACCTATTATTATGAATATAGTACGTTTATTTTCAAACATCTATTTCTATTCTAGTCTTAATTTTTAATTTCTACTCCTCCAAAAATACAGGAACCTTTTATTATTAGTTTTTTATTTGAGAATGTTTTTTCATCTGTATAGAATCTTTTATCCTCAGTTGCTCCTAAGATACTAGTTGTGTTTATAACTATCTCCCAATTAGAAGGCACATATATTTCAACCCCTCCAAATACAACATTCACTTCAACTATTGTTTCACCTTCTTCTATATCTGTTTTGCGAAGGTCTAATATTGCTCCTCCAAACACTGTGTTTATTTCTGTCCCTTTAAATAATGGAGCAATAACCATATTTTTTGAAGAGCCAAAGATAACATTTTTTCCTGAGAATAGCTTTCGAATAAAATTATTCTCTCTTAAAGATTCAAAAAATTCATATTCCTTATCATATTTCTTTGGTTTTGAAACTACTTTTGATATTATTGCTATTCCAAATAAAATGAATAGGATAGGTAAGATTGTGTTTTCGAGTGTTAAATTTTCGAATGGGAAAGTAATTAAATTAGGATAAAAGGTAGATACTTTGGGAACTAGGAAAATCAATGATGCTAATACTCCTAAAAATCCCCAAAAGAAATGTTTTCTAAAAATCCAATAAAGAGACAGTAAAAGTAGTAGCATAGGAAATGTTATCACTATTTCTATTATTGATTTCTCAACATAACCTAAATTATTAAGAAGGTAAATTAATCCTCCGCTAATTAAGATTATTCCTACAAATATTCCGAAACTGGAATTTGATTTAAATTTTTCTTGTTCTTTCATGACTTTATATATTTTTGGCAAAGATATTGATTTATTGATAAAAGGAACAAGCAAAAAACGATGAAAGCATCCTATTTATCCGATAAGAATATTAATTATATCGACTAATTAATAAAAAAGGGATCCATATTTGAATCCCTTTAATAGTTTTTGATACGATTATCAACTATTATTTCTAAAAAATTCAGTTAGTTCTAATTTTCTTTCTTTAGGAATTTCGTTCCATTTAATTCCCTCTATTGCTCCTTCAATTGAATATAGAAGATTTATACAGGTATTTGGATCTTTTGATTTTAGCTTCTTAAACACTTGTTCGGTACCTAAAAGTACTAAAGTTTCATAAGAATCTATTCCAGCCTCATTTAGTTTTCGAGCAGTTTCTTTTCCAATATTTTGGACTTTAGTTAAATCATTTTCCATAGAAAGTAATTATTACTATTCTTCGTCTTTTGTTGCTTCTTCGTATGCTTTCAACAATGCGTTTTGAACATCTGTTGGTACTTGTTGATATTCTTTATATTTCATTGAATAGCATCCTCTTCCAGAAGTTAGAGATGATAATGAAGTTGAGTAACGATACATTTCAGCAAGTGGAACTTGTGCTTTTATGATTTGATTTCTTCCTTCAGAATCCATTCCCATTACTATTGCTCTTCTTCCTTGAAGATCAGTCATAACTCCTCCCATCATATCACCTGGAACTTCTACTTCCATGTCATATATTGGTTCAAGGATTTTTGGTCCTGCATTCTTGAAGGCTTCTCTAAATGCGTTTCTACCTGCTAACTTAAATGCCATTTCATTTGAGTCAACTGGGTGCATCTTTCCATCAAATACATTAACAACTATATCTCTTGCATAAGAACCTGTTAGTGGTCCTTCTTCCATCTTTTCCATTATACCTTTAAGGATGGCTGGCATAAAACGAGCATCGATTGCTCCTCCTACTATACAGTTATTGAAGACTAACTTTCCTCCCCATGAAAGTTCATGTGTTTCTGTTCCTCTTACTGGATATTTTGTTTGGTTAGGCATTCCATCATAGTAAGGTTCAATTAAAAGATAAACTTCTCCGAATTGTCCTGCTCCACCTGATTGTTTTTTATGACGGTAGGAAGCTTCTGCACTTTTAGTTATGGTTTCACGATATGGGATTTTAGGAGCGAAGAATTCAATTCCTATTTTATGTTGGTTGTCAAAATACCACTTTAAGGTGTTAATATGCAACTCTCCCATTCCTTTGATTATGGTTTGTTTTAGTTCTCTTGAAAGTTCTACTCTCATTGAACGATCATGTTGGCAAAACTCATTTATTAATGCTCCTACCTTTTCATCATCTGTGTTTTCGAGTGCTTTTACTGCAGTGGTGTATATTGGAAGAGGGAAGTCAATTGGAGTTACTGTATCTGATGCATTCTTTGCTGAGTTAAGGGTTGTGTTAGTTTTAGCGTCTTTTAGTTTTATTGTGCTAATGATATCTCCTGCTACTGCTTTGTCTAATTTTGTTCTGGTCTTTCCTGAGTTTGCGTAAACTTGAGATATTCTTTCTTTATTTTGGTTCTTTGAATTTAGAACATCCATTCCTTCTACTATCTCTCCTGCCATTACTTTCATAAAGGCGATTTCTCCCAAGTGTTGTTCATTAGATGTTTTGAAAACAAAAAGTGAAGTTGGTGCAGAAGCATCGTAAGATACTTTATTACCGTTTGTTAATGTTTTAACAGCATTTGCTTCATTTGGACTTGGGACATTGTTTGATATGAATTCGAGCATTCTGCCTACTCCCATGTTTTCTTTTGCTGAGCAGCAAAGTACTGGAAATACACTTCTTGATGCTAATCCTAATTTCAATCCTCTTCTTACTTCTTCAATGGTTAAGTCTCCTTCATCGAAGTATTTTTCCATTAATTCGTCTTCTCCTGCTGCTGCGTTTTCAACTAAGGTAAGGTAAAGTTCGTCTGCTTTTGCTTTTTCGCTATCTGGTATTTCTGTAATTTCTGGTTTGCCTCCTCCCTTAGGGTATTTATACATTTTCTTGGTAACTAAATCAACAAAGGAGTCAAAGCCAACACCAGCATTCACCGGATATTGAACAATGGTTATCTTTTCACCAAAGAATTCCTTCATCTCTTTAATCTTTTCATCATATACAGCTTTTTCAGCATCAAGCTGATTCATTGCAAACATAATTGGAATATGAAGTTTGTCTGTATGCTTGAAAGCAAGTTCTGTTCCTACTTCAATTCCTATCTGTGAATTGATAACAACTACTGCTGTTTCAACAACATTCAAAGCTGCAACTAATTCACCCTGAAAGTCAGAGAAACCAGGCACATCTATAATATTTATTTTCTTTGTGTTATATTCTGCAAACAAAGTTGTAGCAACAACAGAGTTTCTGCGGTCTATTTCTATGTCTCTGTAATCGGAAATGGTGTTCTTTTCTTCTACACTTCCACGACGGTTGATTATGCCAGCCTCAAAGGCAATTGCTTCGGCAAGGGTTGTCTTGCCGCTTTTAGCCCCTCCAACCAAGGCTATGTTCTTAATCTCTGATGTTTGATATACTTTCATCTCTTTTTTATAAAGTTAAACATTAATATATTAGTATAATTTTTTCACATTAGAAGGAGGCAAAGATATAAAATTGATTCTTAGTAGCAAAGAAAAAAGCCAGAAAATATGGGAAAAAAGTTTGCTTAAAAGTAAAGTGCTTAAAATGGGGATTTAACGCCCTGTAAAAACACCCAAAAGGAGTATGGAATTGGAACTTTTCCCTCTAAGTATATAAAGAAAAGGTTTGTTTATTTGGTGTTGCTCTGTCTTGGAATTGGACTGGAGTTTGGTGTCAATATTGGTTTTGTCAACGGCAAAGGAAGCTCGGGTGGGCTTTTGGAGAGTGAGTTTGGAGGTTAGGAGAAAGGATTTGACTGCAAGGGGAGTTTGTCCTGAAATGCTTGGAAGAGGCAGGGCAAAGCTGGAAGCTAAGCTAAGTTCGGGTAGGCTTACTTTGAGGTTTTGGAAGGTGAGGGATTCTATAATTTCCATGTATTTGGTTTCGGTGAAATTGCTTGCAAAGGTTTTTATATCCCAGTCCTTTGGCTCTATGATTAGGAGGGAGTAATTGCCGTTGCCTAAGGGAATATCCAAACAAAGGGCGGTTTCATTTTGACTTAGTCCGAAGGTGCCGAAGATTTGGTAGAAGGTCATTTTCCTTTGTGTGGAGTCTGTGGGACTAAAGGTGAGTTGTTTGGACTTAAGCATTCCTTCATAGGGGATGGGGATTTGCAATTCTTGGGTTAGGGTTGGCAGAGGGGAGGTTTTGTCTGAGCTTAGGGTGGTGGTTTCTTTTATTGTGGAGTCTATCTCTGAAACTACGGAAAGGGTGCTTGTGATGTTTTGCATAAGGGTTGAGCTATCTTTAATGGAGAACTGCTGCTTTAGGGCGGCGATATAGTTTGTGTCGGATACATTATATATATAGGAGAGTACGCCCAAGGGTGAAAAAGAGAAGGGAAAGAGTGAGTCGGAGGAGTTATATATTTGATTGAGAAAGAGAAAGCTTAGGGAGTTGGAGATTCTGAGTGTTTGGAGTTCTTCTGGGGTAAATTTTTCGGCAGGGGTGCCTATTAGTTTGGGGGCTGAAATAGATACGCCAAAGTCTTGCTCCTTGGTGCTTTTGTTGCACGAAAAAGGGAGTAAGGCTGTGAGAAAAAGGATGGTAAGAATGTATATTCTCCTTTTCATTAAAAATATTTTAATGGATTTCCCTGCAAAAATACTCTAATTTTGTAGATTTGCAAATCTTTTTCATAATCAAATGACAAAACAAAAGGTTTATACTACTTCGCAAGCACTCGACAGGGCAAAGGTTTATTGCTCTAAGGCTGAGCATAATCAAAAGGAGGTTTCGCTTAAACTCAAGCAGTGGGGACTAAACTATGAGGAGGCGGAGTCTGTTTTATCGGAGCTTATCTCTCAAAATTATGTGAATGAGGAGCGTTATGCTAAGCTTTACTCCAAAAGTAAGTTTAACCAAAACCAGTGGGGAAGAGTCAAAATCCGACATCATTTAAACCAAATGGGAGTTTCTGAAAGGAATATCCAAAAGGGATTGGAGGAGATTTCAGAGGAAGAATATGAAGCCCTATGCCTAAAGCTCGCCACCAAAAAACAGGAAAGCCTTAAGGGAGAAAATCCACTCTCCATTAAACAAAAAACAACTGCCTATCTCCTGTCCAAAGGCTTCGAATACGAAGTTATAAACCTTGCCTTAGAAAAGTTAAAAGTGAAAAACTAAAAGTGAAAAGTAATTTATGCTAACAAGAATACACCCTCTTTTGCAGTTTTCGTTCTTTAAACAATGTGAGTTTAGCCTTAATGCCAAAGGGAAGAACTTATATATAACTTTTGATGATGGTCCCATTCCAGAGGTTACGCCTGAGGTCTTGGAGCTTTTGGATGAGTATGATGCAAAGGCGACTTTCTTTTGTGTTGGTGAGAATGTTGAGAAGCATCCTGAGATTTTTGAAGAAATTCTTAAGCGTGGTCATAGCGTGGGTAATCATACCTATCATCACATCAAGGGCTGGAACACCAACGATGAGGAATATTACAACGATATAGAAAAAGCAAACAAGCTGATTAAGTCTAATCTATTTCGCCCACCCTACGGACGCATTACCCCTAAGCAACACTATCATTTAAAGAAGTCTTACCGTGTTATTCTCTGGAGCGTGTTGAGCTACGACTACAATAAAATGCTGACAAAGCAAAGAGTATGGCGAAATGTCCGTAACTCCGTAACCAACAACGATATTATACTGTTTCACGACTCAATTAAATCAAAACGAAACACCCTTTACGCCCTTCGAAACACCCTTTTCTATTTCTCAGCCAAAGGATATAAGTTTTTGCCAATACCTTATTAGTGAAAAGGGTAAAGTGAAAAGTGAAAAGTTGGGAGGTAAAAGTGAGGGGATTAATTCTTGACTTAGTCTAATTTAATTTTAACTCAGTCTAATTTTATTTAGACTAAGTTAAAAAACGCATTTGACTTAGTTAAAGTGATGTTTTTGGAGTCTTTCTCAGGTTTTCTATTTGTTTATGAAGTCTGTAAATCATTAAATACTATCTACTTATCATAGGACAAAGGGGGAGTTTTTTCTAACTTAGTCTGAGCGTTTTTTAACGGAATTTGAGCGTTTTTAGACTAAGTTAAAAAACAAGGAGACTAAGTCTAAAAACAAGGAGACTAAGTTAAAAAACGCTCAGACTTAGTCTAATTTTAAGAAGACGGAGTTAAAAGACTTTAAGGAGCTTAAGAACTTTAAGGAAAGGGAGTTAAAAGATAATCAAACTTCATGTCAACATTAAACCATAAACCCTAAACATTAAACTCCTTAATCTCCTTAGAGTCCCTAAGCTCCCTATGACCTTTAAACACCTTTTTTAAAAATTCTTGCAAAATAATTTTGTATTTAAATTTATTTACTCTACATTTGCACCGTGTTTAATTGCTAACAAACACTAAATAAATATTTTATTAACCAAAACTATTGAATTATGATGTGGCTTTCGCAAATTATTAAGAAGATTACTACTGGTTTAAATCCAGGGATGAAGTATTTCCCTGCACTTGTTCGTCAGCCAAATATGACTAAGGACGAGTTGGAAAGGGAAATTGCTGATTTGTCTTCCCTTTCTCCAGGTGATGTTTCCAATGTTTTCAAGAACCTTAAGATTGTTCTTGGGAAGAGTGCACAAAATGGTAGGAGTGTTGAGACTGAGATTGGTATATTCCAAATTCAACTCAAGGTTACTGCTGCCAACACTTTGGAAGAACTATCTGTTGACAATGTAGAAAAGGTAAACATTCGCTACATTCCTTCAAAAGACGTTCAGAAATCCTACAAAAAGGAGAACAATCAGTTTATGTTTGTGGATGTTACCCTTAAGGGTCATCAGGAAAAGACTGTTAGTGGCGATCCAGTAAATCCTTAAAAGGAAAAAGAAATCAGATTCACTTATATTTTATTTATACTTTTTTTTGGTTCATGATATTTATAAGGTATAAAGAGGTCTGGGGGCGGGAATCCATACAATAATGTGAAACATTGAGATTTTTTATTTGATTCTTCGCCCCTTTTTTATTAAATGACATCTAAACAAAATAAGATAAAGAAAAAGTCTCCTCAATTACATTGTATTTATACAGAATCGTTCTTTCATATATTGAGAATATGGAGACTTGGGGGTGAGAGTTTAATTATATAATTGTTAATTTGAATATTCACACAAATACTCCGCCCCCTTTTTTATCAAACAACATTTTAGCTCGCTTAAATAAAATAAAAGTCTCTTATTGTCTCGCATTATAAATATGTAATCAGGGTGTTTAATAATCAGGCATAAGAGATTGGGGTGAGAGTTAGTTTTAATTTTTTTTGAATATAATTTTTTATTTCACTAACTTCTTCACCCCTTTTTTTAATGGCGTTAAAAAATAGCTATCAAGCGACCTGCAACAACCAAACTTTATAGAATTGTCCTAAAACTCTTTCTGATTTTTGTCGGAAAGAGTTTTTGTTTTATCTTTGCAGTTCTAAAATTTTGGAAAAGAAGATGAAGAAAATTGAAATGGTGGATTTAAAGGGTCAGTATTTGAGGATTAAAACCGAGATTGACTCTGCTATTAATGAGGTTATTGATAATAGTGCTTTTATTAATGGCAAGCAAGTTGAGACTTTTTCTGAAAATCTAAAGACTTATTTGGGAGTTAATTACGTGGTGCCTTGTGCCAATGGGACTGATGCTCTGCAAGTTGCTCTTATGGCTTTAAATCTTAAGACGGGGGATGAGGTTATTGTTCCTTCATTTACTTTTATTGCTTCGGCAGAGGTTATTGGTCTCTTGGGCTTGCGTCCTGTTATGGTGGATGTTGATTACGACAACTTTAACGTTACTGCCAAAAACATTGAACAAGCCATCACTGTAAATACTAAAGCCATTATTCCAGTTCATCTTTTTGGTCAGGGAGCTCCAATGGAGCAAATTATGCTTTTGGCTAAGAAATACGACCTTTATGTTGTTGAAGATAATGCTCAGGCTCTTGGTGCTGATTATATCTTTGACAGTGGTAAGAGGCAGAAGCTTGGTACTATAGGGCACATTGGCTGCACTTCATTCTTCCCTTCCAAGAATTTGGGTTGCTATGGTGATGGTGGAGCGGTGTTTACCAACGATGAGACTTTGGCTAAGAGACTTAAGATGATATGTAATCATGGTTCAACGGTGAAATATCATCATGAGGTTTTGGGTGTAAATTCTCGTTTGGACACTCTTCAAGCTGCAATTTTGGATGTGAAACTTAAGTATTTGAATACTTTCAATAAGCTAAGGTATGAAGCTGCTCAGAGATACTCCTATGCTTTTAAGGATATACCTGGAATCATTACGCCTAAGGAATCTACCTTTTCAACCCACGTTTATCATCAATACACGTTGAAGGTTTTGGATGGGAAGAGGGATGAGTTAAAGGAGTTTTTGGCTAAGCATGGTATACCAGCAATGGTTTATTATCCAATTCCACTTCACAAACAAGAGGCTTTCCTTCAGATTGCTCATCAGAGTGGGGATATGAGTGTTGCGGAGAAACTTTGTGATGAAGTTCTTTCTCTTCCAATGCACACAGAGCTTGACCTTAGCACAATTGCGTTTATAATCAGTAAAGTCATGAGTTTTTATGGAAGATAGTAATAAAAAGATACTGGTAAGCGGTGGGACTGGCTTTATAGGCACTCACACAACCGTTGCCCTTCAGGAAAAAGGATACAGAGTTTTGATTGCTGACAACCTGTCGAACTCTACCATTGATTCAATCCAAAGAATTGAAAGTATAACGGGGATTAAGCCCGATTTCATTAAGGCTGACCTTAGCCAAATGGAGGAATGTGATGCTCTGTTTAAGGCTAACAGTGATATAGAGGGGATTATTAACTTTGCGGCCTACAAGGCTGTTGGTGAAAGTTGCCTTAAGCCCATTGAGTATTACAAAAACAATATTGGCATTCTATTAAATATGCTTGATTGTATGGATAAGTATGGCGTAAAGCATATTGTTCATTCTTCATCCTGCACTGTTTATGGTGAGCCTGACTCCCTTCCCATTAAGGAGACCACTCCAACCAAGTTTGCTCAATCTCCTTATGGTAACACTAAGCAAATGGCTGAGGACATCTTGCATTTTACCACTCAGGTAAAACCTGTTAATGCCATTGCCTTAAGATATTTCAATCCAATTGGAGCTCATGAAAGTGCAAAGATTGGTGAATTGCCTAATGGAGTACCTAACAACCTTATGCCTTTCATTACCCAAACTGCAATAGGAAAACGCAAAGAACTGACAGTATTTGGTAACGATTACCCTACCCCTGACGGCACTTGCATCAGAGATTATATTCATGTAATGGACCTTGCTGAAGCCCATGTGGTATCTCTTGACCGTATGTTTGAGGGCAAGAACAGGCATGCTTTGGAACATTTCAACATAGGTACAGGAAATGGTTTTTCTGTTCTGGATGTTATCAAAAGCTTTGAGAGATCAACCGGTGAAAAGCTTCCTTATGTTATTGGACCAAGACGTGATGGTGATATAATTCAGATTTGGGCTGACACAACTTTGGCTAAAGAAGAGCTTGGTTGGGTTGCTAAACGTACGCTTGACCAAATGACCTACAGCGCTTGGCTTTGGGAAAAAGAACTGGCAAAAAAATAAGAGCAGACTAAATAAAAATCTGCTCTTACTTTGTTTCATTATAATTAAACTCCTTTCTATCTTTTCTTATCTAAGGTTACGCTTACTCCATAAAGCTTTCCTCCCAAAGGGGGATTGAGTTTTGTTACCTTAACCTTGCAATATTCCATTTGAGGGTACTCCTGCATTAATGTATCTAATATCTTTCGAGTTATACTTTCCAATAAATGCGATGGGGTTTTGAATAATTCCTTTATGGTTTGATATACGCTTAAGTAGTTAACGGCATCTTGTATGCAATCGTTTTCTTCTACCACTGAGGAATTGTATTCAAATACCAAATCAACCCTAAAATGTGTTCCAATTATCTGTTCCTGTTCAAAGCATCCATGAAAAGCATAGTAGCTCATGTTTTCTAACTCTATTCTTGCCATTAAGTGTTATTTTTCAAAGTTTAATAATAATAGGACTTACTTTAATTATGGTAAGACTTAGTATGCAGATGAGAACTGTTCAAGAAATCTTAGGTCGTTTTCGAAATATAATCTTAAGTCTTTGACCTGGTATTTCAACATGGCAATTCTTTCTATTCCCATTCCAAATGCAAATCCTGAGTATACCTTTGAGTCTATGTTGGAAGCCTCCAAAACATTTGGGTCAACCATTCCGCATCCCATAATTTCAAGCCATCCTGTTCCTTTGCATATATTACATCCTTTACCTCCACATAAATTACATGAAATATCCATTTCTGCTGATGGTTCGGTGAATGGGAAATAGGAAGGGCGAAGTCTTATCTGTGTATTCTCGCCAAACATTTCTTTAGCAAAGTATAATAGGTTTTGTTTAAGGTCTGCAAACGATACACCTTTATCTATGTACAGTCCCTCAACCTGTTGGAATATGCAGTGTGCTCTTGCTGATATTGCTTCGTTACGAAACACTCTTCCAGGGGCAATTATTCTGATTGGTGGTTTCTCCCTTTCCATTGTTCTTACTTGAACAGATGATGTATGTGTTCTTAAAACAGCGTTGTTTCCATCTTCTCTTGTTTCAACAAAGAATGTGTCTTGCATATCCCTTGCTGGATGTTCTGGGGGAAAGTTTAGTGCTGAAAAAACATGCCAATCGTCTTCTATTTCAGGACCCTCTTGTACTGTGAAGCCAATTCGAGAAAATATCTCAATGATTTCATTTCTTACAACAGAGAGTGGATGTCTTGAGCCTAATTCCAAAAGAGATGAAGGTTTGGTAAGGTCATCTTTAACAGAAGCCTCCACTACAGAGCCTTCAAGTCCTTCCTTTAGGGCTTCTATCTTTGATTGTACAGTATTCTTTAAGTCATTCAAGAGCAAGCCTATTTCTTTTTTGCTTTCCCCTGGTACTGTTTTAAATTCTGCAAACAAATCATTAAGTAAACCTTTCTTTCCCAAGTAGGCAATTCTTATATTTTCAACACCAGCTAAGTCCGATGCAACCAAATCCCCTACTTTCCTTATCTCCTCTAACAATCTTTCTTTCATCTAATATATTATTTTTCTTCTATTATAGTAATATTCATCTTTATATCCTCCAAAGGACGGTCAAATCTATCTTTTTGAGCCTTTGCTATCTTGTCAATAACTTCAAGCCCTTCAATAACTTCTCCAAACACTGTATATTCAAAGTCCAAGAAAGGAACACCACCCACACTTGTATAAGCATCTCTTTGAGTTTGGTTAAGTTTCTTACCCATTCTCATTTCCATATTCTGTAGTTCAGCTGCAGAATAAGTTTTCCCTTGTGCAATATAAAACTGTGAACCTGAAGAGGCCTTTTGTGGATTTACATTATCTCCCATTCTTGCTGCAGCCAAAGCTCCTTTCTTGTGAATACGATTTGGGTTAAATTCAGCAGGAATAGTGTAGCTTGGACCACCTTGTCCCAATTGTTTGCCCTTAGGAGCATTCTTTGAATCAGGATCTCCTCCTTGAACCATAAAACCGTCAATTACTCTATGGAAAAGCAATCCATTGAAATAGCCTTCCTTTGCAAGCTTAATGAAATTATCTCTATGTGTAGGTGTTTCGTTATACAAAACAGCCTTCATATCTCCCATTGATGTACTAATTAATATCATAGTTTGTTTCTCTTTTTTTGTTTGTTTTTGTGTTTCTTCGCTTATGTTTTCTGCTTGTTTAGTTTCCTTTTGAGTTGATTTATTTGCACAACCAAAAGTGAAAAGTCCAGCAAAAAGGACTAAAATTGATAAATATTTTGCATTCATATTAATTATTTTTCTTAGATTTGCACTTTAATTAAACCGCAATATTACAAAATTTCAGCCTTATGAAAAAGAATATCGTTAGATTTTTTTCTTTAATGCTTGTCTTGGCACTTGCAATTCCTTTCTTTTCAGGATGCAAAGAAGATAATAAATGCAGACTAACTGTTAAAGTGCAAGATGTTACTAATACTTCAATTGTAATTCCTGATGCAAAGATAGTAATTTCTAAGGAACAAGGAAGTGTTAGAGCAGAAGGCATTAC
>ENA-UOOE01002372-UOOE01002372.1-fermentation-metagenome-genome-assembly--contig:-NODE-2372-length-13605-cov-6.249299_pt1 | contig 13605 bp, 6 predicted proteins | sample MGYA00245776_ERZ724021 | MGnify/ENA primary metagenome ERZ724021 (study PRJEB28704, sample SAMN03018321) | fermentation metagenome | biome: anthropogenic terrestrial biome; feature: soil; material...
TTTACCGCACCCGTTTCCAGATCGAGTTTTGCTTCAGGGATGCCAAAGGCTTCACAGGACTGATGCAATCGCAGGCAAGGGACGTAGCAAAGCTATCGTTCAACTTTAATGCATCTCTTACCTCAGTTAACCTGGCAAAGGTGTTGGCAAAGGAGAAAGGCATCCCCTTTTCGATGGCATCATGTAAAACAATGATACACAACGCTTATTTGCTTGAACGATTTATTTGCGTGTCTGGCATTAAACCGAACAGAAGATTAAATGATAAACTTGTCAAAGAACTCATTGAGTTTGCAGCAATTGCTGCGTGACTCTAAACTATATTTTTAACGAACTATTGAAGAAAAAAAAGCTATACAAAATAGTTTGGATAAAATGAAGGTTCTTATTCTTGACATAATATAAAGTTTAATGTTATTCAATTTTTAAAAGGATTCCTTGTCCTGGAGCTAACATAAAAAACCCAGACGGATAATCATCCAATGTCCCTTTCCATGGAGAGACAATTTGAACTTTTAGTGTATTTACATTAAATACCGGATTGCAAGATGTTGAATTGGTGATACTCTTATTTACGATCATCACATACTTAGAACCATTGTCATGTATAAAATCACCCACAATATATCTACCTCCACCAGGAATATCCTTTATGAATGATTCGGCTGAAACCGCTTGATGACCTTGAGGAATATCCCCAATATGATAGACCCTCTTAGATTGCAACTTCAGCAAAGTGGATCCCATATTAGCGATTTGGCGATTGATATTTCGAAGTGCATCAAAGGTCTGCGTTCTCTCACCAAATTGATCCAATGGGCCCATTCTGAAATTACCAAGATCAGGCGCATTGTAAATCGGTAATGGAGAAGAGATAAATTTATAAAATGACAATCCCTTGGCACCATATGCCAAAGATCCGAACATTTTCAATCTCAGTTCGGCATCGGTAAACTCTTCATATATTAGATGTGGAGAAGTCAAAATAATATTCCAGAATGGAAGATTAGCAGCCAAGGCTGCTTCCCGCACTTCAGCGAGATTATCCCAAAACAGTGACTTCGATCCGTTTAAACTGTTGTGATCTGGAATATAATTATTGAATGAAATCGCTGTCGGCCGAGATAATTCTAGAAATTTATCTAAATAATCTTCGTTGTATCTGTCTCCAAAAGGAAAATTCGGGAATAAACTGATATACGGCCATTTTCCTGGAGCCAGTTTTTTTACCAATTCCACAGATTTGCCAAGCTCTGGGAAATCGGCAACGCCAGGCTCATCTTTTAAATGGTAACCATATACTGCCGGATGGTTGTTATGTTTTTTAATAAGTTCCTTAAGTTTTGCATTTGCTATCTCGGAATCGAAAGGGGCATCAAAAACATGTAGAACTCCAGCATCATATAAGATACACTTGACATTGTACTTCTCTGCCAGATCTAACAGGGAAGCAGGAGCAAATGCAATGAGATTTACGCCACACTCTTTCATTTCCTGCAGTGTTTTTTCATCGTCAACATAATCCCAAGCCATCAATGGAAATAGCGTTTCCACTTTCGGGTTTGGGTTTACATTTTCTTGTGCCCATATGCACGGAAAGATTAAGAAAAATATGATCGCTAACAAAACGAAATTTTTGTTTGTAACTATATCGTATTTTGGTCTACTCAAATTATCCATCATGTTATTTCATTCAATCAAATCTATTAACAATCAGTCCACTATAATCCGTTAATGCAAACACTTCACAGTGAACTGATTGTTAATATCATTCGATATAAATACTAATTAGTTATATGTGACGTCCCAGAATAAGTCTTTGTCAAATTTATATTTCCAGACAATTCCATCGGCACCAAGAGCCAACAGATCAGTGCCGAAAACGGAAATGTGCTGGTATTTGTTCCATCCACTTCCCACTTTGATTTTTTCACCAATCATCTTGTGTTTGTCTATCGGGAACAACCACATATCACCATTTGTATCTACGGTCAACAAATCGTTTCCATAACTTAAAATATGGGTGAAGGTATGCCATTCACCGTTCATATCCATGGCTGTTCCTAGCGAGTTAACTCCAGTAATCGGGAAAAATATCATATTTCCGTCTTGCTTCACACAGAATAATCCTTCATTGTCAATCGATGGCACCACTTTTTCGTAGGTATGGAATCCACTACCGAGAATGCCCAGATTAGCAATTACACTACCGGTGATTTTATCCCAAGCATACCATGTCAAATTCCCATCTAGAGAGCATGCAAGAATAGCATCCGTATAACTGATTGACCATTGGAAAATATCCCAACCTGCCCAGGGTGTTCCCCGGAATTCGGAAAAGAAATCGGTCGCTTGATTAAACTTGTAAAAACGCATCACTCCCCCCTGTACCACAGGTTCAACAATCACCAAGTCCTGATAAAAGGTAAACAGGTTTTTTACAGTTCTGCCTGTAGCATCAAATACATTAGCAGGCGGTTGTTTTTCCAGCGGTAGTGGAATGTTGGTGTTGGGTGGCAGATAGTCTTCTTCCACAATAGCATATGCGCCATTGTTCATGAGAAATTTATATTGCACATACATTTTCTGTTCTTCAGGAGAGAATGTGTTGGATCCCAGATCGCTAATCGAATATCCATTGTGAAAGCCGTCAATAAGGATCTGGTTGTCCTGTAAAGTAAACCGGAAGAGGGTATTTGGCAATTTGGTTGAATTCGACACACGATCGCACTCATACACAGTGCTTGACAAGTTGGATATTTTCCTTAAGCTCTTGATGATATCACCATAGACAACAGTTCCTGTAATGATGCCTTCGCTGTTGTAATTTTTTTGGATGCCATTGACCGTAAATAAACAGAGTTGCTCTTTCCTGTAGATTGTTTCCAGTGTATCTATTGAGTTTTCAAACAAATAGAGCGTGGAAACATCCAACATGTCTTCGGGATGATTAAATCTGTTTCCCACACCTGTGATCGTCGTAGTGGTAGAATCCATGGGCACAAAAACCTCTGTTTGCGTATTGGTAGATTTGTTGAAATAAGAAATTTTCGAACCAAAACTGCCTGTAATTCCAGGACCCCATGTAATCTTGATATCCGACTGCTGTTCATCCTTGTCATATGCAACAATTGTCATTGATGAAATAGTCCTATTTTTAAGTCCTGAAATGAGAGTTTCACCAAATACTTCCCCCTGTACACTCGAAATAAGAGAGCGATAACCACTTTTGTTCCTGTTAAAGAGTTCAAAAGTATAGACTCCTTCCGGCAAACCTTCAATAAACAGAGAGTCAGCTTGTATACCCTTCTCGGTTCTTTGAAATGATTTCACCACAGAGTCTTGACGCATGTTCCAGTAAATTACAGTCTCCTCAATCTTCGGATCAGCATTAACATACCATTTCAGTTGTATCCTGCCTATCCCCGACAATGCAACCAAGCTGTCTGTTTTGCCTAAATACATTTTTTCTCCTTCATCAATATAATTTTTATAAAGTTCATCGACATCGTTACATTGGATAAACAATAACGAGGAGAGAGAAATCCATATTAATATACAAATATTTTTCTTATTCATAATCATATACATTTATTCAAATTGATTGGTACCAAAAAAGCTCAATTCACCCAATTGCCAGTAATTATTCGGTGAAGGTTTGCCCCCGGCAGTGGCTTCTGCGAAAAAGCGAATATATCGGACAGGTGCTAAATCTTCCGGTAACATAAATTCATCACCATCAAGGCCTCTCTGCCATATTTCAGCATCCGTAGCACCCTGCAGGTCCAGTCTTTCGCGAACAAAATAGCCCAGATATACCCAATCTTCTTTGAAAGTACCTGTGGGATCTTCACTGTTCACCCAATAAGAATCGGGTTTGGTTGTATCCAATACAGGTGAACCCCACATAGAAAATTCAGTAATATTTACATTGCCATACACGAATTCTGCACCATAGTAGAACAAGGTTGGCCAGAATTTGAAACGGTTCAATTTAAAAACTTCATTTAAGTCAAAGGTAAATGAATTGCCCTCAGAACCAGCTTTGTTTAGATAACCAGGAGCACCTTCGCCAATCAATCCGTCAAAAAATTTGTCATATGTGTGTGATAAATCTCCATATTCTGTTAAATTGTCACCATATACATAAGCCCGCATATCTTCCCAAGGTTTCGGAACTTCCATTTCAAAAATGGGAGTCGTCTCATAAAAAATTGTATCGGAAATGTTTTGCCACTTATCTCCAATAACTATAGCAAATTTTGTCTCAATAGATTCATAACCCCGATATGCACGGCTTTCATGTTTCTGTGCAGAAAAATAAATTTCTTCTTTCGCAAGTTCCCCGTCGATGAAAGCTAACAAATGAATATTCAATTCAGTATTTGAAATGTTATCCCATGATAGATTTATACCCCCAAATGTGGTGGAAATCTGCATAGATTCTTTTGTGAGGTCCACCAGACTCTTTAAGGGGGTAAACTCGATGGTTACAGGTTCGGATCGGACTTCATGGCTGTTTTCTGTATACAGGCTCACCTTAACTGGTTCGATCAATTTGAATCCCTCTATTCGCAGACTGTTTTTGTGATAGGATGAGCGCTCAATAAATTTCTGACCGTTTCGGTTGTATTCTGCTGTCACGCACAATACAGTCGGGTCATTTGGCACTGTGTAAGTGATGACTGCGCCCCCGTTTATCGGCGTTACTTGATATTCAGTCAATGGTGTAGGTTTCTCTGAAGATTCCAAATTCTCATTGTTACAAGAACAGATAAACTGAACAAAAGATAACAGTGTCACGTAGAATATTTTATTCATCTTATTCATAATAATCTTTTTTTTTCTTTCAGAATTTCAACATACAAATCATTACCACCCCCATGTTTGAACCAAATTTCTATTGATTCTCAGATCAGCAAGACTGACGGGCCATAAATAATCCTTTACAGAAACCTTACGGGGTTCTCTTAACCTAACGATGGTATAATAATCCTCTGCAGTTTTTCCTTTGTTGTTCCAGTTCAAACCCGGTGTAGTCCAATATTCCTGGATTCTTTTCCATCGTCTTACATCCCAGAAGCGTTGGCCTTCGAAAGAGAGTTCAATCATTCGTTCTTGTTGAATAATCTTTCGCATTTCATTTTTGTCATATGGTCTATTGGGATTGATTGACTCCTTCCAAGATTCAACCACTCCTTTTAAACCGGTTACAGCTCTTACTTTATCGATCCATTCATACACCTCCTCATTGGGGCTGTCATTAATTTCGTTCAGAGCTTCGCTATAAAGTAAATAAAGGTCAGCTAGTCGTATAATTGGAAATTCATAAAAACGCATAACATGGCCTCCTGTAACATTTGAACCAGATTCAAATGCGATTATCTTTTTCACATAATATCCCAGTGGATCTCCATAGTTGCTGGTTTCTCCATTACGCGTCTTTAAAAATGTGGTGAATGATTTACCCCGGTCTTCTGTAAGAGAAGAAAGCTCGAAGTAACCCCTATCAAAACCCAAATTAGCATAGAATCGCGGCTCTCTGTCAAAATGGAGTGCCACCGTTTTTTCATTGAGTGGAATATAATGCTCATTATTTGCCTCACGTGTCGAAACTCTCAGTTGATATCGTGCATCATAATTCCAATCCGGATCTTCGTTTATGGGAATACCCTTATTGGAGTAGAACATTTCCGTCATATCAAACGATGCATGAAATATAGGAAAAATCTTCCCAATATCAGCAGTCTTCAATACGGGTAATGAGTAAAATTGATACTCCCATAAAGGTTTGGTATAATACCAAATTACGCCACTGTTCCATCTTTCGGTAAGAGCCTTTCTCACATGCATCTGTTTCACCAAACTGTCATTCATAGCGCTGGTGTTTGGCGAAGACATCTTGTCATAATGATAAAGCGATAATCCCGCATCGTGGCTTGTCTCAATAGCCGATTTTAAAGCCTCAGCTGCTTTCTCCCATTTTTCCTTACTGTAGGTGGGTGAAACAAGCTGCTTACCCCTCGAATCCACCCAATCCCTGTAGTCAGGGTTGCCATTAAACAGCGAACTAGCACCAAGTGTAAGAACTTTTGCTTTTAATGCAAGCGCAATGGGCTTTGTAATTCTACCATCTTCTTCAATGGGGTTGATGATCGTCATGGGGAGTTTCTGGGAAGCTTCGTCGAGAAGTTCAACAATATAATCTACACACTCATCAACCGGTTCTCGAAAAAGCCAGGTGTCCTCAGGGGGAGCTGAAAGAGGTATGTTCTCTTTTATCAGGGGAATTGGGCCGTAGAGCTGTAGCAGAAAATAGTGATAATAGGCTTTCAGGAAAGTAACTTCCCCAATCCATCGTGCTCTTTCCTCTTCTGTGATATCCCTTGGTTTATGTATTTCTTCCAGAAAAATATTGCATTGGCGAATTGCTTGGAAAAGGTTTCTCCCCCCATAACCTCCCGACCAGTAATTCTGTAACGGATTGTCGCTGTTTTGTCCACCTTGACTGATTATGCCGGAAGGTGTTATCTGAAAATGATTCACCAAATAGGTAGATGCATCTAGTTCATCATTGCTGTTTAAAAACGCCGGATAATTGTACTGATCGGTAAAATTTGGCAGAAAAGAATAACATGAAAACAAGAACCTTTCTGTCGTTTCCCGATTCGAAAATGCGTGCTGGAGACCGGGAACATCGTCAGGAACAATGTTCAAATAATCACTACAGCTGCTGGTGCTGATAGCAAAAAACACAGCAAAAACAATTTTTATAATTGAGCTTTTCATATTCATTGATTTTAAAAAATAATGTTTACTCCTAAGTTATAAACTCTCTGTACAGGGTACCCCAATCCATTACCAGCCATCTCGGGATCCCAAAGTTTAAATTTTGACCATACCCATAGATTCACACCACTCAGGTAAAGGCGAAATGAACTTATTTTTAACCGGGTTGATACTCTTTCCGGTAGCGTATAACCAAGTTCAGCTGTTTTGAAGCGAAGGAAACTACCATCTTGAAGCCAGTATGTACTGTTTTGGGCATTGTTCTGGATCACATTTTCAGCCAACCGTGGCCAGAACGGTTTAAAACTACGGTTTGTTTCTGACCAGTGATCTTCTGCAATATATTGCAACAATCCTCTTTGTCCGTTGTTGATAAAGGGCGAAATAGCCGGGATATTCAACATAAAAGAGGATCTGGCTGATCCCTGGAAGAAAGTGGAAATATCAAATTGGTGAATTCCAACAGAGAATCCTGTTCCGTAAATAATTTCCGGAGTGACAGGATATCCGATTGGAAGCAGATCGTTGCTATTGATCACACCGTCTTCATTGATATCCTTATATTTGATATCTCCTGCCATGGTATTGGTAGCATCTCCGAAATTTTGCGTCGGAGAATTGTTGACCTCCTCCTCATCGATGAATAAGCGATCAGCAATATACCCTTCCATCATGTTTAGTTTACGCCCAACCAATGATCTCCAGGGTGCATCAGAATAATCAGGTTCTTCCACTTTAACATATCTGCTTGTAGCATAGGTGAAGTTTCCATTCGCAACAAGCCAATAATTGTTGTTGAATGATTTCTGGTATTTCACTTCCACTTCAAAACCTTTTCCTTCTGCTATACCCAGGTTGGACTGGGGAATTGTCACCAATCCCATTGTACTGGGCACATTTTGGCGCGTTTGCAAGATATTCTCCCTTCTTTCTGTAAAGTAATCTGCCAGGATGGTTAGATCATTCCACAGACCCATTTCAAATCCCAGGTTCAATTTTTTTGCGATCTCCCATGTCACCAAGCTATTAGGATACCTGGTGATCGATATTCCTGGTTTGACAGTCCCCGACTCGGTTCCGAAAGTATGCCCATAGCCTACATCTTCCATATTTACCTGTGACATATAAAAGAATCGGTCATTCAAAGAGCCAATTTGGTCATTACCTACCAGACCGTATGTTGCTTTCATTTTCAGATTGGTAAACACTTCTTTCAGCGGCTCCATAAATGATTCGTTCGAAACAAGCCAACCCGCACCAAATGATGGGAAGAATCCGAAACGATTGTCTCTCGCAAAACGTTCGCTACCATTGTATCCAAAATTAAATTCTGCGAAATAACGTGAATCAAATCCGTATGCAAATCTTCCAGCTGTGGATACATTGCGTTGTGGAAGTGATTGTTGTATCGTTACAACTTCGGTGTTGGTAATCTCTTGCATGGAAGAGACCAGCAGTATGTTCATATCATGCTTATCATCTAATACCTTGCCGTATCCAACTCGAACTTCACCGTACATGCTTGCCAAAACACTCTTTGCCCCGAAATCATAGGATAGATATTCGGAACCGGTAGATGGATTGAAGTTTCTCAATTTGTACGATCCATCTACGGTTGTTGCTGGTTCATAATAAAATGGTCTGTATGAACGATTCAGATCATAATATGAGTCCCGTTTCAAATTGATCAAACCTTTGATAAACAACCCGCTTAGTTTATTGTTAAACTTGTGTTCTAACTCCAATTGAGTGAGCATCATAGATCTTCTGGACTCTTTATATCCGCTGACAATTTCTGCCAAAGGATTGACAAAATAGTTATTTTGGCTGATCACAGCTGTGCCAAATAATATATGATTCGTATATAGGTTGGCTTCATCTTTGGGATAAGTGGGCAAGAATCTTACCGGTGAGGCGTTTCTGGCAAGCTGGAATACTTCTGAACCACCCTGTTTCGGTCCGTGAGAATCATCAAAAGTGCCATAGAAACGTACCATACCTGTTGTTTGTGGAGTTACCTTAATAGTCACATTCGATCTCAATTGAAATCTTTTTAAATCAATATTACTACTGATACTATTTTCCGGTGTATCCTTTAATATACCTGTATCATGCTGGAAGTTACCTGCCACATAATATTGAACCATCTTCCCCCCCCCGGAGGCATTGATATTTACCCGTTGATTAAATGTTCGATCCTTGACTAAATAATTGTACCAATTTACAGATGGGTATATAAGCGGATCGCGGCCTTGTTCCGTGTAATATATTTTTTCCGGTGTATAAGCATAGTCAAGTCTTCCGGTTCTGGTTATTCTTGCCTCATTGTGCAATTTCATATAAGTGATTGGGTCTGCTAGTTCAACCAGTGAAGAATTGGCTGAGCTTGAGAGCTCAGCTCTGACATTGATACTCAACTTTTCGGCAACACCTTCTTTGGTTGTTACCAAAATTACTCCATTTGCTCCTCGAGCACCGTATAAAGCGGCAGAGTTGGCATCCTTCATTACCGAAAACGAGGCGATATCATCAGGATTCACTCGGGCAAGATCAGAGGAGTTCATTTCTATGCCATCAATTAATATTAGTGGATTCTTTTTCCCGGCTGCACTAAAAGAAGTAATACCACGAATAAAAAACTCGGCATTGTCCAAACCAGGTTCTCCGGAGCGTTGGTAAGCAATCACACCTGCCAGTTTACCCGCCAATGCGGTAGTCATATTACTCGAAGCGACTTTCAGCTCTTTCGGATTGATTGTTGTGATCGAGCTTACCACACTCTCTTTCTTCTGTTTACCAAAGGCAACCACCTGCACCTCCTCAAGAGCAATGGTATCCTGTTGGAGTGTGATGGTCACATTATTCGCTTCATTTGCTTTCTCCTCCAAGCTGAGATAACCAATAAATGAAAATACCAGTATTTCATCACTGCTACATTTAATTGAATATTTTCCATCAATATCTGTAACAACACCAACTCCTTTTCTTTCTTTTACCGCTACTTGCACACCAGGCATTGGGAACCCATCCTCGTCAACTACCCTGCCTGAAATCACAATTTCCTGTTTACTGGAATTTCGCTCATCATCCTTACCAGTGACAGCCATGACCGAGGCTTTCCTTTCATTCCCAAACTCATTGTCAATTTTATCTGCAGCTTTCCCAATTCCTCTTTTTTCAGTCTCAGTCAACTGATCCAAAGAAATTTCTTTTTCAACTACAAAAGTATTCTCTGCTGCAGTATTGAATATACACAAGGTAAAAACAAGAAGAGTAGACATTTTTAGTTTTTTTCGTGCATTACTGTATCTTTTAGATACATTTACATTAGACTTAATTTTTTCTTTCATACATCATTGTTGATATTAAATTACATAACAAAAAATAGATCAAAGCAAATTCACGAGCATCCCGTTCATTCTGGAACAGCTGAATGAATCAAATTTTTGTCCCTTGGGGGGCAACATCAATCTTCGTCATATTAAAATAAGTTATCTTGAGGAGGTTTTTCAAATGAGACTCCCTTGCAATGTTATACCCAGAATGTGTAAAACTTTGTTTGCACGTGTCGTTCAGAACAAGATTTACAAGGTTAAACATTCAGATATTTTTGAATGAACTCCCTCTTTCACGAACTTAATTTATAATATTTCAAAGAGCTCCTGCTAATATATATAGGTGCTGCAGTCAGTACACCATCATGTTGTTATATTGTTCAAGAAACCCTTACGTCTAGGCTTTATTGACGATTCTTTATATCAGGTAAAACCACAAAACACTTTTAAGATTGATTTCAACGCGAAGCAGGTATCAATTGATGAACCCAATACTTCCCACAAAAGAAGGGTATGTTTTGAGGTAATTACCAAATAAATCCAATCACGATTAAATAAAAAACTTTATTCAGCTTAGAATACTCAAAAGTAATTACTACCATTTTAAGAGACATTTCCTATATGTTCAAATGCTTAACTTATTTTGTCAAATCCATCAAATATGTAGAGGATCTCTCTAAATAGTGCAATCCCAGGAGGTTTAGTGGTTAATATGATTGACAATGACATTGAAGTAATTACTACCGCCTTACCGAATCAATCCATTTTGCTCATGGTAGAATCTCTGAGAATGCACCATTAGTAGTACATCCAGAGCTATTCATCAACAGGGAACTGCCATATGTTTACGCTCAATCTCCGAGTGGAGGGTTATGGAACGGTGTGTCACATTTTATTAAAGGCACAGTTTGCCGGATTATTCAATTTTTAGAAAGATCTTCTTTCTAGGCTTATGTTTCTTGCCATTGATCGTGACTGTTTTCAATTCTTTTAAAGGCGGCATATGTAGCACAATCCGATCAGGTTTATCATGCCAGTCACCAGAAAAAGTAACATTCAGGTTTTTCTCATCATCTGACAAACTGAATCGCAACTTAATATTGCCATATATGGTAGGCATATCATCAAGTATCGTTTCTTCATCTGATGAAATCCAGGCCAATGGACAAAAACGAAGTAATTGTAACTCATTTTCAACTATCTCATCATCGATAAGTGCCATTCTCGCCATCCAAAAAGCAAGAGGAGTTGAAAAAAGTGTTCCTTGCATTCCATGTCTATGCTCACATGAGGTATAAGTCTGCTGAGACAAAGACCCAACAAATAGACTATACATACCTTCTAAGAATTTCTCTCTATCTCCAAGCTGCCAGGAGTGCATAACATTCCAACTATAACAAGGTTCGCATGTAGATATTTCACGTTCTAAAACGGGTCGAGAGATGGCATTAAAGCGTGGCCCCTTTAGTTGCCAATTAGGCCCTTCCCTGAAAAATTTGATTGTAGATTCCATTAAAGGATCTGTGGCATCAAGCAGTCCAGCCCAAACCAAGACTAAGGGGCCGGTATCCAAATAAAACGCATCACTATACACATGATGAGGAGGGGGAGTTTTTGAAAGACTCGTCGGAGGTATCGGATGTTCGATTCCAGTTTTGTCTTTCCAAGTTTTAGATTTTGTTGATGCATCACGGAATGAACTTACAAATAATTCTTTTTGATCTTTTGCAAAGATATCAAACTCCTCAGCACGAGGATGATTTATCCTTTTTAATAACTGTACTGCCTTGGTCAATCCTTTATAATTCCAAGCAATATTCCAAATAGCTTGGGTTGGAATAATTTCATCAGTAGCCACTGCAGGGGGAAGTAATCCTACTATCCCACCGTGTCCAGTTTTGGAAGATGCTTCTTTAATAAAATCACAAGCATTTACAATCGACTCCGTCCAAGTTTGGATAAATTTCATGTCATTACTTTGCAACGCATGTGTCGCGACCTGGAGTAGAATCGCACCGTGATCAGCTAACCAATCGATTGATGTTAGATAACTTGGGGAAGCGTAATAACCGGAATGAAAATCATAATCTTTCCCTGGGGGTTTGATCGTGCCTTGGTAACGTCTATAAATATTTGTGTACTTTTCAACTGTCTCATGCTCTCCTAATAAGCTCAAAAACATATGACTATTCATTGAAGACGGAGTAGGCCAAAGCTGATCATAACCCCATGATCCTGAGAGAAATGAATACTCTCTCGTAATATAATCACGTTCAGATAGTATTGGCACAAATTTTAAATTGTGATAAATGGCTTCGTTGATAAATGCTTCAGGTACATGAAATCGTGTTATGGGCACTAAATCCTTTTGCCAATAGGCATTACTTTCTGCCAGAGCTCCATCAAAACCTAATGATTCTTCTTTAGAAATCTGTTGTTGTTTTTCAGGAAACATGGGCAATAGAAAATCCACATGATCACCAACCTTTGCTTTTAGATCTGCTTTCAATAAATACATTCCGTTACCTTTATCATAAAAGCTTACTTTATTTTTTTCTGTAGGCAATACCACAAAACGAACAGCCCCATCAGGCTCTAATACACGTAGACCTGATTTTGTCCCACTTGAGAACTCTTCTGCATTTAATGTTTGAGGATATGGCGCCCTGTCAGGAAGTACGTCGACCGTCACTCCATCATCATGTAGAAACCGTCCAACCAGTTCATGATAATTTTTACTCAGTTGTAAAATAACTGGGAAACCATCTACCGCACGCACCGGATCAACATGTGTCACCGACAAACGGATCCAAGCATACAATGGGTCTAATCCATCTGTCACATCTCCACCTCCTGCCAAGTGCCCAAAAACCTCCTGCCTGATCACCAATCCTTCCTGAAGTTTATGATCCGTCCATAATACAGGAGCATCAGTGTCTGTTCTCCATCCCTGCACACCATGCCCGCCATCAATCCTCCATTGTGCTCGTTGTTCGGTCGGGAGAGGAGGTATGTCAATTGTAGAAAAAGGTGTAAAACTTACTAAGAAGCTATTCCCTTTATATTTAGCCGCATGTTTTCGTGCACTCAAATCAGAGAATGGTTCGAAAATCAGTGTTCCATTGTATAATACATTGAAACGGAAATAATGATCTTTCCATCCAATAGGAGTCCATACATTACGTTGATCGGGCCACCACAATTTGGCCAATTCAACATTGGGCTCAATATTGTTGTAGATTGGATTTACACCTGAAACATTATTTAATGAGTACGCATGATGAGTGTACACAAAGTTAAATATGAGTGTGAGTAACATAAATGTGTGCTTCATTTTCAATACATTTTTTTTGTGAAACTTCATATTTCAATACTTCGGTAAATATTCAATTAACTAACTAAAATTCAATGATATACATAACATAGTTTAACATAAAAAAGATGGTTAAGTAGCTGATTATCAGTATCTTTATAGCTGATG
>ENA-UOOE01002376-UOOE01002376.1-fermentation-metagenome-genome-assembly--contig:-NODE-2376-length-13600-cov-3.491399_pt1 | contig 13600 bp, 12 predicted proteins | sample MGYA00245776_ERZ724021 | MGnify/ENA primary metagenome ERZ724021 (study PRJEB28704, sample SAMN03018321) | fermentation metagenome | biome: anthropogenic terrestrial biome; feature: soil; material...
TATACACGATTCTGGGAGATAAAAATGAGTTTTTCAATGTATGGATGTGGAGTTGTCGTTAGAGTTATAATATTCAAAATTTAATACAAAATGTTCATGAAAATATTCATTGAGAAGTAGTGGGGTTTATAATATGGAATTACCAGTTGAAACACATGGAAGAATAATAAAAAATCCACATGGAACAAGCTTTGAAACAAAAATTCCAAGGAAAGCCAGCGATTTAAAAGTTTTTATAAGTTATTCTATGGAAGATAAAGAAGTTGGGGCCAAAATAAAAAGGATACTTGAAGATTTAGGAATCAAAAGTTTTATGGCTCATGAAGACATTGAAGTATCTGAAGAATGGAAACAACGTATTCTTACAGAATTAAAGGAAGCTGACATTTTTATTCCAATATTAAGTGACGATTTTAGGAATTCCGACTGGTGCTCTCAAGAAGCGGGCATAGCAAGTTATAGGGGTATTCTAATCATTCCATTAAGCATTGATGAAATCAAACCATATGGTTTTATGAGTCATCGACAAGGAAAACCTATACATAGACGGACAATCCCATCGGAGTATCTCCTTAAACCAATAATAGATAATTTTCCTGAAATTGATATTCTTGATTTATTTATTAATGAATTAAAAGAATCGCGCAGCTTTTCAAAGGCTCAAAAGGCTATGAAAAAGTTAGAACCTTGTTTTGATAAATTGAATCAGGAACAGATAAATAAAGTAATCACTGCTTCTATTAAAAATGACCAAATTTGGCAGTCATTTCAATGCAGAGATATATACTTACCTAAATTTATTGAGATTAATGAAGATAAAATTGATAAAAATAAACTAAATAAATTGTTAAATTTGATTGAAGATTAAAACATAACAAGAAACAAATTATAAACTCTTCTTCCATTTTTTCATTTCTAGGATCACAGCCTACATTTCATCTGTTCTCGAATTATAATTAGTACTAATTTGAGAATTACTCAAGTTAATGTGTTGAATGTAGTTTTTCAGTATTTAATGTGGGACTTATTGGATTTTTAGTGTAAAGGGAATATATTAAAGTAATATTATTAAATGAAATAGAGTTGGTTAATAGGAGCATGAAATAAAGGTAAATTAACTGCAATGAATACAATGTGAAATCTGTAGTTAAAGTAAACGAAAAGAAATCATGTGGTGATTAAATGAAAATTGAGTTAAATGTTGATATAATAAATAAAAATGATGGATGGCATCTATTCTTAGAAAAAGAATTAGAAATGGATTTCCTTCCAGATGTGGGTGAAGAAATAGAAGATAATGGTCTTTCTTTTAAAGTAGACTCAAGAACGTTCCATTTAGAGAAATATGTACACATAATGTTAGAACCTGTATTTGAAATAATTAATGATAGAGATAAAAAAGAGGTTTTAAAGCGTATGCAAGAATCAGGATGGACATATAGGGGAGATTCAAACTTTGATATTTTAAAGATGTAGTTACTAATTTTTCATTTCTTATTTAACCTCAATTTCCATCTTGTATTTGAAGATTTTAACAACATATATCCAACAAATAAATCGTTTACAATAAGTTATTTTAAATAAATTCCAGTGATTATAGTGAAAATAGCTCCTAAAATAAAAAAGGCAAAATTAACAAAAACACCCTTCCAGAATGATTTATTTCCCTCTTTTATTAATTCACCACGAAAAACTTGAGCAATAGCTTCAACCTCAGATTCTTTTGCTTTAATAGCTTCATCATAAATTTTTATATCTTTTTGAAGTTTTTTAGCTATTTTAGAACGTTCTTCTATTTCTGATTCAATTTGAGTTATTATTGCAGACGTCTCTTTTAAAGAATTAGTAAATTTAGATATTTTATCTTCAAGAGTTTCTTTTTTTTCACCTTTTAGTTTATAAAAAATTAATCGTGATGCTAATGAAATTAAAAATGCTATAATTGTAAATATTATTGGCAAATAAGAAATATCCATATTCTAACCTCCTAATCTCATATACTCTTACAAAATTAGATAATAAAAAAGTAATATAAAAATTTAATCTTTTATTTCCATTTTCTTTTTCAATTCCATAATAACAGCTTCCATTTCATCCATTCTGCTGTTGTAAGGAGAGTTTGTTTGAGAATTGCTGATTTTGATATGGTCCATGTACTTGAGGTAAACCTTCTCAAGCTCATTTGGATCTGCAAGGAAGTATGCTTCACGAACCTTGTCTTTTAAGGCATGCCCCATCATATGCTCACGTATTTCCTCGGGCATTCCTGCATTTATTAGTTGGGTGTTGAAAAACTTCCGCATCATGTGACTGGTAGCTTTTCGATATTTACCTTTCTCAGGTTTCCACCCTGCGAGCCTGTTAAAGACACGATAGGATTCTTGTATTCCATTGGTTGTTATAGGCTTTCCACCAGCTTTGTATCTTGAGAAAAGAGGTTCTTCAGGTTGTGGATGGATTCTTTCAAATTCAAGATACTTTTCAATAGCAGTAATAGATTCATCACTCAAAAATGTCGTGAATTGAACATCTGTCTTGTTTCTAGAGAGTGTTAAACGACAAAGACGAGTATCCTCCACGTTATGGATTCCATCTGTGAAATCCTTAATTCTCAAAGTGACAACATCAGCAACAGAAAGGCCAGAGGAAACTTGTGTTAAAATAATGGCCTTAAATTTAAAAGACTTACAAACATCCAATAATGTTTGGATTTCTTCTTTAGTTAAATTAGGCCGGGCATTAGCTTTTTTAAGGCCATCAATTCTTCGCCGACCTCCCCTTTGAGCATGTGGGGGAAGCCCATGAAAAGCAATAAAAGCATTAACAATAGTACGACGAATATTCCTCGTACTTTTAGCACGATTTAAACCTTTACAATACTCATCATAATCCTCAAACCACTTATTAATTGAACGCTCCCAAGCTGGAAGCCGTTCTTCCTCCTCTTTGTGGACAATTCTCAGCATTTCTTGAGGATTAGTATTGTTAACTTTACAAAAATCCGCGAGAGCTTCTAAGTAGCTAAGCTCAGAATTATGACTTAAGTTCCTCAACCATGATTTAACAACACTATATTCTTTAATTTCTGGAATAACATCTTTTAAGACAACCATAAGTAACACCAATACATAAATATGTTTTTCATACACCATAACTATAATGTATTACTTATTGTTATGCTCCATAACAATAAGAATTAAAACAATAAAATAGTAGGGTTTATAGTTCCTATTTTGAAACCCCGGATACAGAATCCCTACTTCGATTTTCCACCCGACGCATTGAACTTTTAGTTACATAAGAAATTAATTCAACTGTGAAGGGATCATCTATTTGTTTTTGTATATCCTTTAAATGGAGAATATCGTTTTGTTCACCATTATCTCCCAAATAAGCAATAGCATAATCTTTTATATTCTTAATTTTGAATTTTTGTGAAAGTAAATCTCTTACAATATTCAAAAGATCTGGGGAAACAATTTTATTTTCAAATATCCACTTCACAAACAAATATTTCTGATATTCATAGACTTTAATGTCATGAACATCTGTTAATAAGATAAATGCAAGATTTTCAGCAACATCTGTGAGGTCATAACCCTCTTTCAGAAGATTATTAAAATGGATGAAAATATAACGTGTTTCTTCAGGTCTCTCAGTAATTAAAAACTGACAATACTCAACTAGATGAGGCTTATGAATTCTATTTGCCATATAATGAAACAGAGATCTATCAAATTGATTATTATCAATGAAAAAATCTTTAAATGTTTCCCAAAGTTCCTTTTGAGATAAATCATCCCTTATTGGATTTTTTATACCTCGATAACCCGATCCTATATCAACTAATTTTTCTTTAATTCTACCATCAATACCCTCAATAATAGGACTAATACCCTTTATCTTATTTAAAGCATCTTTTTTATGTAGAATAGATGTCTTTGAATCGTTTAATTCAAGTCCTTTCTCCAAACAAAGTTTTCTAAGTACTGAAAGTGTTTCAAATGCTTCTAATTCACTTTTACAAGCTATACGAAAATCATCAACATTTCGTATATACTTAATTCCCTTTTTATCCAATTCTTTATCAATAGAGTTAAGATAAATCTCTGCCAATATATTCGAAGGCATATAACCTTGTGCAAGTCCTCTATTTACAGAACCAGACCATTTATACAAACACCTTTTTAATAGTCCTAAAGTATCTTTTTTAAAGCCTATTTCCTCTAATTCACTTATTAAAGTTTCAATGTTTATATTTTCATAAAATCCTTCAATATCCGTGAATAAAATGTATTCATATTCTCCAGCAAGTTTCAAAGATTCCTTATAGAATAATTTCCAGGATTTCATGTAAAATACTGTCCAACTACCAGTATACTTGTAATCAAGCAGAATATTAGAATATCTTTTTGTTCTTGCAGACCATTTGAGAGTTTTTCTTATTTCGTGAATACCCTCCCATATTAAAGCAGAATACACCATTTGGTCCTCTATTGAGAGTACCTTTCCAAGCCGTGTTTTTCCATTACCCTTTGGAACTAAAATTTCGATTGCTTCTTGAGGTTCATAAACATCTAGTTTATCTATTAAAGAATTAAACCAATCAAGGAAGTTATTTTCTATCATACTAATCTGATAAGGTTCATCTACAAACGTCTCACCCCAAAATCCTTTTCCTATATCCTTTTTAACTTTAAACCAAGCATTTCTAAAATCTAATCTACTGTTAAAATATTTCATTGCCATTTTTTTTCCTCCAGATTTTCAGTTTTAAAATTCTTAAACTAACAAGAGGAAGTCCTTAGTATCAATTGCCGGCAAGTTTCAAGTTCAAATAGTTATTCAACTCTTGTTATTCCTCTATTAAGCTTCACAATCCAAAACTATTTTGACCGCTATTTTCACAAAAACAATAAATATTGTGAAAATTACATCAAAAAATAGAAATCTTTGTGAATGCTCTTAAAAATAGGAACGGGACTATCAATGGCAAAAAACGAAATCAAACCATTAATTATAGAAGTTTTAGATGAAAAAAAAGAATGTTTATCTATAGAAGAATTGACCAATGAAATCCGTGCAAAGAGGGGTAAAGTAAATAATGCAAGTGTAAATGAAAATTTGTTAAAACTTCTGAATAATGGAAAAATAAGGATTAATGGGATAGATCTTAAAAAACAAGACGAATTAGCTCATAAAAATAATAAAGACACTACAAGGAAAGATAGTTTAGGTCAAACGTTCTATTTTAAAGAAACTTTGAAGTTTGAATTGGTTAAAAAAGATTTCATAGACATATTAAACTTATTAAATAATTTTTTAAAAAAACATGACAAAAATTCCGAGGATAAATTAGAGTTTATATTTCAAAAAAAGATTGAATCATTAAAAAAGGAATGGGAAACCTATGAAAACAAATTAACACACGAAAATCTTTCCAAAGAAGTTAGAACTTGGTTAAAAGCTGAAGATTCATTAAGAATATATATCTTTAATTCTCAAGAGGATTTAACTCCTTCACAATATTCACGATGCCTGAACAATTATTATAATTATTTCTTAGAAAATGATAGAAGTGTAGGATATGAGTTTAAACAGATTAGAAGATTTGATGATGAAACCATTCCTACAATGCCTTTAACAGATATTAAAGATGTAAGAGAATTTCATTTAATGCATTTAGTTTACAATCATAATATGGACCAAAATATTGCTCGTGAAAAAGAATTAGAACATTATGGATTAAAAGGAAAAGCACCCGAAGAAATAGCAGGTTATCTATGGGATCATATTGAACCATTAACCGATGACAAGTTCTTAGAGAGAAGGTTAGGTTATCCTAAACCTACAAAAACAAGCAAAGAGATAAAAAGTCTTTTTTCTGATCTTAGAAGATATTTAGTTCTTAGTAGAGAGTTACCTGAGAAAAGAATTGAAGAAATTGCATGGGCATTAAGTGATGAAGAAGGATCAGGAGAATTACTTAATCAAATCATAAATGAAGCCACAAATGGCAAGAAATCTATTTAATACTTTTTTTATACCCCCCTTAATAATAAAAATACTCATTTTAAACCTTATTTTTTTGTAAATCTTTTTTTAAAGTCCCTATCAAGAAAATTCTTCGGGCAATATGAAAGAAAACCTTCATATCATATCAAAGAAATTCTTTCTCTTCTAATCACTTAAAATTTGATATAAACTTAAATAAATTCTTTATATTAGATAAAAAGTGTTAATATAAGGTAAAATTTATATATGAAGTAATTTATATTAAATTATAACAGTTAAAAGGAGGATGGTACTCTGTACCCTGGTCAAACTACAATATACCTAACAAAAAGCCAAAAAAATGAATTAAATGCAATTAAAGATGAAATAGAAGAGGGAGGATTTAAAGTTACAACAACGGATTTAATCAGAGATTCCGTTCAAATAATGCTCAAAAACCACAAAAACAGCATTCTCAAAAGGTACAAACTTGAAATGATATGAAAATAAAAACGGACAACCCCCTCTGGGAAAAAAGACTGGTTGTCCGGGAGCGGTAAGGTCAAATGTCTGATAGTAATATTATATTAAACAAAGTATATAACGCTTATGATATCTCCAAATTCAGATCAGAAGTATCAGAAGAGATAAATAAGATAATGAATGATCTGGAAGGAAGTTATGGAGAAATAGTTATTTTGAAACACTTACCACGACTTGGGAAAACTTATAATCTTCTCAAATATCTAAACAACTCCGAAAACACCCTTTCATTATATGTAAGTGACATTCACAAACAAATGGAACAAATCGCAACAAACTTCAATAAAATGAGAATAATTAAAGGAGCAGCAAGTATTTGCCCTCTATTAAAAAACCCAGAAACATCAGAAAACCAAATGAAATACTTAAATTTTCTTTTTAGCCACAAATTCAAGAGAAATATCGCCTGTAAACAATGCAACCTTTACAATAACTGCATATACAATGAACAATTCGATTTTCCAGAAAATAATGCCATAATTACGATAGCCAAAGAATCATTAGCAAATAAAAGAGTACATTCTGCATTTGATTTTATAATATTCGATGAGAATATGCACAAAGCCAAAGAACTAGAACCCACTTGCCCACCATTTGAAACAACAGCACTAGAAAATTTAACCTACGGTGAACAGATAAAAGACACATACCAAGACATAAAATGGATAACAGAATCAAACACCATCATACAAGATGAAGACATATTAAAAGGATTATACGAAGATGCAAAGTTCTTTGGATCCGATAAAATACTAAAAACCACTATAAATGAAACAAGAACCCTCAAAGACGGACAAAACATATTATCATTCATAGTTAACCTATATGAAACAGTAGAATGGGCTGAAAAAAGCTATGAAATAGGGGAACAACAAAGAACACATTATAAACCGTACCTTCATTATGCATTTGATATACTCCGCGAATATGGTTCTAATCTTATCATAGCTAACGCAACATTTGAAGAACACATTTACAACCAAATAAAAAAGCAATACAGCTACAAGTTACCCTCAATAAAAGAAATCTCAGAAATACCTCTTGAAAACAAGAATAGTCATTTATTGAACTATAATTTTCTAGGACGCAATTGTTCTAAGACAGGTCTTGAAGAATATGGATCTGAAATATTTCCCATGATACATGGAATACACCGTTTTTGCAGTAAAAAAGGATTAAAATCAGGTTTAATAACATTCAATGAATATGAAGAAGAATTTCAAGAATTTGATGTTATAGATCACTTTGTAGCACATCGTGGAAAAAATGATTTTGACAATGTCGATGTTCTAGTAATCCTTGGAACATTTAACATACCTCGATTAGGTATTCTTGAAAAAAATTATGCCATAACTGGAGAATACCTCCAAGAAAAAGACCTGCGGGAATGGAAAACCAAAAACATCAACGGATGCAAAATAACCCTACCACAAAATGAACAATACCAAAAAACAAGATTATACCTCCTCTACGATGAACACTTACAAGCCATACTACGAAGTGGAGCACACATAGACAACAAAAAAACCATCATCACATTCGGATACGTACCATCAAGAATTGAGAAAATATTTAATTACAAAACATTCAACAGCAACAAACAACTAATAAATGGCTATCTAACAAATATCTACACAAAGAGAAAACGCAGAAGAAACAACAGAAAACGATAAATTACTCATTTTTACTATAATACCAAAGTTAAGTTCAGAATCCTTTAAAACTAATGAACAGACTATCAAACAACCTGAATACTAAACAATCAGCCTGGAATCAAACTCAACACTTAATAATTAAATTAATATAATTTTTAGTCAAAAACTCTCAAGAGAAACTAAAAACCCGTATAAAATACAACAACACAAACATAACGCATTAAATTAAAACTTTAACTAAAAAAATTCGTAAACCATTCTATAACTGCGTTTAAAAGTTGTTTTTAGTTATTGCGCATATGAACAAAGAAAAAAAGAAAAATTTTTTCATTCGCGTGATAAGTACAAATAAGTTTTATAAAGAACCTACTCGAACAAATCTCCTTTTTTCACTATTATTCATTCTTGAGAAGCACAAGCTCACAATAATCTTTCAATCTTTAAAAAGGGCAGTATAACTCTTTTCTTAAAACTCTACAAATAATAGGATGTTACTTATTTATATAAAAAATATGATAGTATAGATAGAATCTACTTAAATGAGGGGAATTTAAATGGCTACTGCAATAGAGGTTTGGCAAATAGAAAAAAAGGAATTAAAACGGCTTGATACAAATATGATTGAAGCAGAACGAAAAGAAACTGAAGATCTTGAAAGATGGATTGAAAGTGAACCCACTATATTAGGAAATAATTTACTAATAATTGGAGAACAAGTAAGCACGAAATCCGGGCCAATGGACTTTTTAGGCATAGACAAATCAGGAAATCTAATTGTAGTAGAATTAAAACGAGACAAAGTTCCCCGAAAAGCATTGTCTCAAGCAATTGATTATGCTTCAGACGTTGCTTCATGGGATTTAGATAAAATAAGCGATATATGTCTAAACTACTCTAATGAAAGCTTAGAAGATTATTTAAACGAAAACTTTGAAGATGTCGATTTAGAGAATTTAAACATAAATGAAACCCAGAGAATACTTTTAGTAGGATTTTCATTGGATGAAGCCCTTGAAAGAATGATCGAATGGTTGACAACTAATTTTGGCATCAGTATAAACGCATTAATCTTAAAATACATAAAAACAACAGGCGGAGAAGAATTCCTTGCTAGAACTATGATAATACCCGAAGAAATAGAAAAAGAAAGGAGTAAAAAAAGCACTAATAAAATTGCAATGGACGATAAACCAAGTAATTACGAGGATGATGATTTAAAAGATATTTTAAAAGATTATTTATCTGAAAATAGAGCAACTCCCCACCGTATTAAAAATATTCTATTACCCCTCTGTATTGAAAACCCCATAGTTTCAAGAGAAATGATCAAAGAGAAAATCCAAAAAGAAGAAAATGTAGAGGAAGGTAAAGCAGGTTTAATACTTACTACAATATCCAGAGAGATTACCATTGCTTCTAGGGGTTATTTAAGACAAATTATAGAATATGATCTACCAAACCCGTGGGAAAAGGAGAACTACAGGATTGTGGACAAATATAAAAACCTTGTGAAAGAAATATTGACTAATTAACTCTTATTTTTTATTTAAAGTTCCACCTAAATCCCCTTTTGGTATATCCCAAATGGTTAAAAAACAAAAACTTTAACCAACCAATATAAAAGAACAAAACAAAAAACCAAATAACACCAGACCCTCAAAGATCCCAATAAAAATCATTCATTGAGAATAGTTATAAGCTGGAAGATCTTCTCTTTTATCAACACACTTAATTTCAGTTCCACGACCGAAAACCCTCTGAATATACTCCCTAAAAAATAACTCTCTATCTATATCAGTATAATGCTGTACACGATCACAGCCCATAAATACAGGGCCACGAAGCATAGTTTCCAACATATCCTTCATTCCTTGAGAACCATCAACCCAAATAGCCAATTCTTTGACCGGTTCATCAGAATCAAAATAAAAACGATTATGCTTGATATTATAATAATAAACAGTCATAACTATTAATATATGACTCATTAACTAAAAATTTTGAATTTAAATCGAATCTATTTCTCAATTAATTTTAATAATCAATCAAAATCTTAGGAAGAAAACTTTTATTTTTATGTAATAAATATGAATTTAATATAAAGTTTGATGAAGAGATAAAAATGCAGTGTAAACAAGAATCAACAATTCAAAACCCCAACGGGGATGATTATACTTGGAGATGTAAAGAGGAATCTTTAAAAGATTCTGACTATTGTATTTTACATACGGCATATCCTGAAGACCCTGAAAGTCAAGAATATAAGGAAATAAATAAATTAAAAATGAGAAAAATTAAAGAGAAACTAAAGAAAAAAGATTTTGATTACATTGCAGCAATATTAGAAAGAATTGGATTTAGAGATATGGATATTAACCGAATAGATCTCAGAAATGCAAAAGTGGGTAGTTTCCATCTTAAAAATGTAAATATAATTGGAGATATTGTCGATTTTGGAGAAGGAGGCAAAATTGAGAATTTCAATCCCATTATTTCTATTAAGGGTGCTAAAATAACAAATGAAATTTATTTTGAAAATGTTAGAGTTGAGGGTTCAATTAATTTTAGTGATGTGAAAACTCCTGAAATTATTTTTAATCAGGTACATAGTGGATGGTGCCTTATTTTTGAGAACATAACAATTGAGAACCATGCCCAATTTATGGATCTAGAAGTTAACGATGAAATCCGATTCAATAATGCAAAATTATTGTGTGATAATGCACTTTTCGATTTTAAAAAAATTAAAGGACCATTATATTTAGAAAAATCTCAATTTAAAAATCCTAAAGTCCAAGAAAAACTATTCCGAATTGCAAAAAACATATGGGAAGGTTTAGGAGATCGGACAAGAGCAGATGAATACTTTTATCGGGAAATGGAAGGAAAGAGACTTCAAAAATCATATTATAAAAAATATCCTGAAATTTTAATCCAATACTGTTTTGGATATGGAGTTTATCCTTTTAGAGTTATATTAACATGGATTTCAGTTATTTTAATATTCACATGGATTTATTCTACTCAAACAGGGATTAATGGCAATTTAGGTTTTTTAAGTTATCTTTATAGTAGTGTTGTCACCGCAATTACTCCTGGTTTCGGTACATATACTCCTGAAGGGATTTATCAACTGGTTGCAAGTGTTGAAGCTATTATTGGAACTTTTATGTGGGCTGCGTTTATTGCTACATTTACAAGGAAATATATGAGATAAAAAGTAGTTGATGAAACAATATCAGATTAACTGGATTAATGAGGTATGAAAATGGTGGATAATGAAGCAATATTCATAGGGAAAGTAGTATTAATAATCCAAAAACGAGAAGAATATCCTATAGATTGGGAGTTACTATTAGAAACTTTTGGTTTTAAGTATTTGTTAGAAAAATATCCTCGTTTAATAAGAAGTCAAACTTTTGGGGATGATGATTATCCAGTAAATGTAAGAAATGTTCTTAAATCGGCTTATATGGAAAATGAAGACGATGCAACTCTTATGATTAAAGAAATCTTTAATGAATATTTAAATCTTGAAGAAGAAGACTTTTCTAAACATATTTGGTTAAAGGACTTTTTAGAAAAAGATAATTTTGAGATGGTCATCCCCTCAAAAGCAACGTATCTAAAAATAGACATAGTCCCTGATGATTTTTACAAAGAACTAATTGAGTTAATTAATAAATGCTATTCTTTAAAGTTATATGTTGCAGTTTTAATATTTAGCCGAAAAATGCTAGAAAGTTTAATAGTCGATATTCTAAGAAAGAAATATGGGAAGTTAGATATAAATCTTTTTTATATGCCAAGTAATGGAAGATTCCACAGTTTTAGTACATTGCTTAAAAATTTCGAGAACAATTTAAATGATTTTAAACCTATCATCCCATCTTTAAATAATACATTCATAAAAAAAATAAATGATTTTAGAGAATCAGGCAATTCTTCAGCACATACTTTAGAATTAAGAGTTACTAAAAAAGATTTAGACAACAAAAAAGATGATTTAAATCAAGTAATATTAACTTTAATTAGGATTATAAGAAATTTATAACACGTTTGATACTCTATTTTCACTTTTTAGTGTTATTTTCTTTTATGAATTTAGATGTTAATTCATATCCTTCTGTTTCAAATGTTTTTAAAAGATTTTCATTGTCCTTTGAAATTAGTTCTTTATTATAAGAGAATACTAAGAAAAAAATAGCATCAAATGTTTTATCCATAAATTCTACAGATTCATTGAGCATTCTTTCATTGAAAGAAAATTGAATATTATGTTCAAGTTCATCATAGTTTAATACAGGCATTAATTTTTCATAAGAACTGTGTACATGCTTAGATAAACCGCTATACAAAGTTTTAAGTTCTTTTTTATATTTTAAATCAGTTATATTATCAATTAATCTAGAACCAAATAATCTATTATCTTTCAATATTTCCAATTTGAAGTCCATATTTCCTTTTGGATGATTTTTGTCAAGATAATATGCTTGAATAAATGATTCTAGTATGTATCGTAGTTCTCTTATTGATTGATAATGTAAACCAGAAGTAATGGTAAAATGTAGTAGAGGTAATTGTTTTTTAAGTTCAAGATAACGAAATTTGAATAAACTACTATTATCCGGATTAATACTTAAAAAAGGCAGTGTTAACTCAAAATAAACATTCATATGAGATATTGTCCTAGAAAAGTTTTCCTCATCATTTTCCAAAGTTTCTCGGTTAATTCCTTCAAATTTTTCTAATAGAAAATTAAATAGTTTATCTTCTTTCATGCGATTACCTTCTATAAAACATTGAAATTTACATGTAGTAATATACTTGTCAATATGAAATTTCAAGTATCCAACTCTTCACATCAATATATTAAATTAATCATCTTTAATAATATAACGGAATGGATCTAACCTGATTCATTAAGAAGAAATAATTTAATTTGAGGAAAGATCTAAAATGGAAGAAACTAAAGAATTTGATGATTTAGTCAATTTTACTTTGAAAAAATTTGGTGTCAATGCCACTTACCAAGTGATATATGTTAATTCTGAAGAATGGGCATCTTATCACGTGGAAGAGGAATTTTACAAATCTTATTTAATATATGAATTAAAATGGTTTTACAAATTCATTGAGGAAGAAGATCATGATCTTTATAAAAAAGTGACAGAAAGAGAAAATAAAACTTCAAATGATAATCAAATTGAATATGGTAAAAAAAAAGATTTAAATGAACTATTAACTGGCCCTGCAGCAGTAACAATAAACTTAATAGATGTACATGATTTCCATAAGATAGTGACACTTAAAGCAATTGAAAATGAAATTGAAATGTTTTTAAAGATTCAACGCATGAAATTTAAAGGAATTGAATTTGTAATTCTATTAAAAAAGGAGAAAGTTTT
>ENA-UOOE01002381-UOOE01002381.1-fermentation-metagenome-genome-assembly--contig:-NODE-2381-length-13570-cov-13.489678_pt1 | contig 13570 bp, 7 predicted proteins | sample MGYA00245776_ERZ724021 | MGnify/ENA primary metagenome ERZ724021 (study PRJEB28704, sample SAMN03018321) | fermentation metagenome | biome: anthropogenic terrestrial biome; feature: soil; material...
CGAGCGTTGTGCAGCAAAACAAGCAGCCACGCCACGATGAGCACCAAACGGAGCGTTTTGAAGGGGTTTCTTATTGAGTATCTGTTTTTCGGATGTGATAGGCTGGTATGGATATGGATTGTCGTCTGCAAGCGAAGTGGACTGGAGCGGAAGCGTAAGGTGTGGCTGCGGTGTGTGCAAGGGTGGCTAAAAAAATACTACCCGAAGCGGAGCGAGGTGTGGAGATTTTTTCAAGCCACTTGCTTGCCCTTGCTCACATGTTTTGTGAACTAAGGGAGCGATTGACGAACACCTTATAACCTGTTTGGTTGTACAGGGAGACGGTGGGTTCTGGAATTTACCTGAATAGAAACGGGATGATTGGTTTTACGGTTTCCGGTTAAAGAACCGTGTGGACTGCATCCCGGGAGAATACCGGGATGGGGCGGGATCACTACCGGGGTGAGGGTTGGAAATTGGACTGCCGGTAGGATTCATCGGTGCACTACAGGGATGAGGGTGGTATCAGGACTTCCGGGGGATGTTGAAAGGAACACAAGACGGAACACGGGTTTCACTGTCGGTGAGGCAAAAACATCCTTTGCCTGGAAGGGTTACAGGGGGAATTGGGGATTTGACGGTCGATGCGGTTGTTTTATTGGGGAACCGGGTTGAAAGATGTGAAGGGTTTTGGGGTTGACCTCTGGTCCCCAATTTCCTCTGTACCCGAATGATCGTAGCTACGGGATTGGAAAATTTCGGAATGTGCTGTTTAACCAGGATGGATATAGAAATGTAAAAGGTTGTTTTTGCCGGGGGGATAGGTGTTAACCAGTAGTCTTCTATGATTACTACTATACAGAAATTTTTTCTACAGATTCTTTGATGACTGATTTTACTTCGTCCCAAATAACCGGTATATACATTTTAGGCATGGGATCGTTTTCGGCATCGGCAAAGTAAACTAAACTACGAATTACATTGTAAATGGAATTTGTATCGTATTTTGTTTTGTAATATTCCACCATTTCGTTCAATGAAAAATGCTGTAACAGGAAATACATGTCAATAAAATCTTTTTTGGTTCCTCTATTGGTGATCGCAGCAAGTTTCATCGAAGCAATATCTTTCAATCCCGACAACTTTATCCCATCATCTTCAATTGGATCTTCCAGCCATTTGTAAGGGTAGTTTACAATATCTACTTTCACACCTTCTATTTCAAAAATATGGATGGATTTCGTATTTTGTAAAGAATTCACTGTAAGCCCCTCGTTATTAAATGTATTTAAAAAATCAATATACGAATTTTGGAACTCACCGAAAAAATCAAGGTCTATGGAATTCCGGTGACCCAATTGCAATGCAAGTGCAGTACCACCGACAAGCCTCGAGTTTTGCAACAAGGACATTTGCTGTAGCTGTTTCAGAAGTGCCAGAGTTCGTCTTTCGACTGTAAAAGTTCGTAGCATCGGAATTGATTTTCAGGAATACGGGATACTGTTGATATAAAAGCTAATGACTTTGGGAACAGGCTTCTTAAATCTTTGGCTATGGAAGCGATTTGCTCCAAACCGTAATAGTTAAGTATAGTTTTCCAATCGTCCCATTGACCATAATCGAGCACACGGTTGACAATAAAAGCTTTATGCTGCACCATATCCAAGTCATCAGCATTTACGTCCCAAAACAGATTGGGCGAAAAGACAGGAACGTTATTTTTATTGTTTTTTCCCATTGTTCTCGATGCGTATGGATATCCATTATCGTTTTTACTTGTTCAAAAATAAGAAAAATAATCCGTACAGCAAAGAATGAGAAAAAATATGGCAGGATTTATCAAACAGTGGGTGAGATTGGTTCTACATTCAGCAACATCGATTTTGTAACATTTACCGTCGGCAGATTGCATCCTCAGTTGACTACAAATTGTAGTCAACTGGAAATAGAACTGACGGTTGGACTCATCGGTGCATTATCGGGATGAGGGTGGTATCAGGACTGCCGGGGGATGTTGAAAGGAACACAAGACGGTACATGGGTTTCACTGTCGGTAAGGCAAAAACTGTCCAGTGACGATAACAAGCAATGATATTATAATCTTTAAGCTTACTATTATCTAACAAAAAAAATATCTCTCTATTTTCATAGTCACTATAAAAAAATAATGATATCTTTGCCCATATTATATCTTGAGATCATATGTATTGCATAATACATCAATTTTAATCACAATGGGCATTCTAATAAATAGAATAAAAGTAGTTCTTGCAGAGAATAAAAAAACTAATCGATGGCTAGCGGAATCTTTAGGTAAAAATGAAGCTACAGTTTCACGATGGTGTACTAATGAAACACAACCTTCTGTCGAAATGTTTTTTGAAATAGCCAAATTATTAGATGTCGATATCCGAGAATTGTTTAATAGAACAAAATAAATATGGCAAGAGCTGACTTATTAATCGATTTAGTAAAATTTGCGGTCACGGGAAATAAGCCCATGATTAAAAAAGTCACGGAAGCTATTATTGCTGAAGAAAGGAATAAGCAGCACACAATTTTAGCGGACAAACTGGAAAATGAATTGCATAAAGCACCATCAGTAGAGAACCTACAAAATAGTAACACTTTCCTTAATAACAGTAAATCGGCTCTTGATTATCGTGCTGAAAATTTAATAATGGAAGTAAGCCCAGACAAAAAACTAACTGATTTAGTACTGCCAATCGAAGTAATTAATATATCAGGACAATTTATTAAAGAGCAATATAGAGTTGATCTGTTGCGATCATACGGACTTGAGCCAAGAAATAGAATTTTATTAATAGGCCCTCCCGGGAACGGAAAAACGTCATTAGCTGAAGCTCTTGCAGAATCATTAATGCTTCCTCTGTATTTAGTGAAATACGATAGCTTAATTGGAGCATATCTAGGAGAAACGGCTTCTCGTTTACGGAAATTAATGGATTATGTGAGTACTCGAAAATGCATTCTATTCTTTGACGAATTTGAAACTTTAGGTAAAGAACGAGGAGATACTCATGAAACAGGGGAAATCAAACGGGTGGTAAGTTCTCTACTATTACAAATAGATAACTTACCTAGTCACGTAATCGTAATTGGAGCTACCAATCATCCTGAATTACTAGATAGAGCCGTTTGGCGACGGTTTCAAATAAAAATAGCTTTACCTCCTCCTACTAGAATGAATATTATTGCTTGGTTAGATAAATTTCAGCATAAACACAAAATTAGATTTGAGTATGCATCTGAAACCATTGCTAAAAAAATGTTGGGGATTAATTATGCGGAATTAGAGGAATTCGGGTTATCCGTTTTGCGTCAATATGTTTTATCTTTACCGGATGTTAATATGAAAGAAATAGTAAGCACTGAATTAAAAAATAGAACTAACAGGATTATTGATTCAGAGTCTCAAAAGTAAAAGTCATGGCAGATTATCCGTTATTATTTTTTCCCGAGCCACAAGGATTAGATAGGGTTGGAAGGTCTTTCCCTCCACGCAAAATTCATTATCCGTCTTCTGAAAGACAGATTGAACGTTTATCGCCACTATTTGACGCCTTAAGGAGAGCTTTTGAAGCAAGAAGAATGGAAATCCAACAACCTCCAGAAGGAATAGATCCCGAACAGGTTGTCGTTTTTGAAACAATTGGTACGGTTGATGATTTTCTTATTGCTATCAAGAATACAAAAGGTCTAGAATGGATGGGAGAAATAGAACTTGATGACCTGCAACCGACAGAAGATTTCTATTATGAAAAAGAAAACGATCAAGAGAAACCATTATCTGGCAGATTATTCCTGACCATGACTAATCAAAGAGCTCTCAATGAAATGCTCTCGTTATGGCAACAATACTCTAATGATCCTGACATCAAATTCAGAAGAGGATTGGCGGGTTTCAAATCATTATTTAAAAAATTAAAAAATATTCGGCGTTGGGATGTTCAGGACAGACTATTAGAAACAGGCATAATTAACTTCTGGCGACAGCAAATAGAAAGAGAAGAGTCAATAATTCGATTCGAATTACAATTATGGTATAGTAGTTCTGAGGTAAAACGTAAACAGTCTCATCAAATTATTATTAACCTTATAGAGTCTTTGGGTGGGCGACATATAACGAGTTCAATAATCCAAGAAATATCTTATCACGCTCTTTTAGTGGAATTACCGACAAATGAAATACAAAATATTATAGACGAACCCGATACTCAATTAGTAAGATGTGACGAAATAATGTTCTTTAGACCTTCTGGACAAATTGCAGTTAAAATAGAACCTGAAGAAGAAGATACACTTGAATTTAACGGAAGATTTGATTCGCAACCAAGCGGAGATCCTATAGCTGCCTTATTTGATGGGCTACCGGTAGAAAATCATCACTTGCTTGCCAATAGGTTAATAGTAGATGATCCTGACAATTATAGTGAAAATTATGAATCACAATACAGATTTCATGGTACTGGTATGAGTTCTCTTATTATTCACGGAGATTTGAACGATAATAATTCGCCTATCACAACCCCTTTGTATGTTCGTCCCATAATGAGATTGAAAATGTGGTTTGATGATAGGATCGAACGCGTTCCTGATGATGAGCTATTTGTCGATTTATTACACCGAGCTGTAAAAAGGATTTTTGAAGGTGATGTAGATAGTAATCCTATCAAATCTATCAAAGTAATCAATCTATCAATAGGTGATAGTACTTTATTATTTTATCACACGATGAGCCCTGTGGCTAAACTACTAGATTGGCTTAGTTTCAAATACCATGTGTTATTCATAATTAGTGCGGGAAATCATCTAAATAGTTTAGAATTACCAACCTTTTATAAAGACTTTAAATTATTAAGTGATTTAGAAAAAGAAAAATCAATTTATACGAAAATTATTGGAGATATGAGGAATAGGCGATTGTTATCTCCTTCGGAAAGTATTAATAATATCACCGTCGGCTCTATTCATCACGATAATTCAAAATTAAGGGAATATGATCGGAGAATAAATCCTTCTCTAAGATTATTACCCAATGTTCATTCTGCATTTGGTGGTGGCTATCGTAAATCCATCAAACCCGACATGGTATTTTACGGCGGACGTCAATTTTTTCTCGAAGCCTTTTTAGATAACAGACCTACTCCTTTAAATTTCTCATGTAATAAGATTGAACCAGGACAACTTATAGCCGCCCCTTCTCCTGATCTAAATAAAACAATTTTTTCGCGGGGAACTAGTAACGCTACTGCACTAATAACTAGAGGAGCAATTAAGATAGCTGAAACTTTAAAAGACATCTTTCAAGAAGATTATAGCAAACCATTATATGACCAATATATACCTCTTTTGATAAAGGTCATGTTGGCTCATGGATGTAGTTGGGGAGAAATCGAAACAAATTTATATGAAATATTAAAAGACACCTATACTATCTCAGAGATAAAAGAGATCCTTACAAGATGGATTGGATATGGAGTACCAGATATAGATTGCGTAATAGACTGTACAGCCCAAAGAGTTACCGTACTCGGTTTTGGAGAAATAGATGTTGACAAAATTCATCTATTCCAACTACCACTTCCTCCTTCATTGTCAGCAAGACCAGAGAACAGAACGCTCACTATCACTCTAGGCTGGTTTAGCCCTATTGCATCAAATACACAAAAATATAGAGTTAGCAGTCTCTTTTTTGAAGCAGAGAATCATATTTTAGGCGTTAAGAGAGATAATGCTGATTATCATTCTGTTAAAAGAGGGACATTACAGCATGAAGTTTTTGTAGGAGAAAATGCGACACCTTTTGAAGATGGGAGTAATTTAGGCATTCGAGTAATTTGTAAAAAAGATGCATCAGCTTTTAATATAGCAATACCATACGCTTTGGCTGCAACATTAGAAGTTGCTAATGAAATCGATTTACCGATTTATCAAGAAGTAAGAAATAGGTTAATAACACCAATTATTGTAGAACAGCCAGTTTAGATGGGTTATTGAATGGCCTCTGTAGTTATAGCGAGATGTATGAACCTATTTCAACAACTTATATCCGATCGACGTTACATTCAATCACTTGGTCTCATAGCATGAAAATCGAGTTCGGGGTAGTTGATTGACAATATCAACCGTTTGGATACTAACATTGATTACGCTGAGGAGTAGATCAAGAATGTAACGGGGATTTCCTGTCTCATTGCCCCAGTCGTTGGGATCATTTTTGATTTTGCTTTTTTTATCGACAGTAACTTGGTATCGTTCCATGATCCACTCAATGGCTGATTTTCCGTTTACTACATATTCATACGCTTTTTCCGGAATATTGGATATGGTTATCTTGCTGTTGAAAATGATGGTGCCTTTTTGCCCTTTCTTTTGAAATCTCATTTTCTGTACTCCCAAATAGCCAGCCTCATCCCCCGTAACGATAACATCAGCACAAAGAGGTACACTCTCATAATTTACGTGTAAATCGGCTAGTTGACGACCGGCTTTGCTAAATTTCCAGAAATCACGGATGTCGTCCACCAGCGGAAGTCGGGGTAGCATTTTTTTCAGGTCGTTGGCAAAAGCGGTTCGGAAATCCGGACTGTGCAGAAAACCGTACACATAAAAGAAGATGTCTTCTTTCGAGACGTTTTTACCGTATTGTTTTTGAGCACGACTTAGGATGAAATCTGAAATCCCATCCCTCCGGATGTATTCAGTTTCATGGGGATCATCGAAAAGGGATTTTTGTTGATTATTATTTTTTTCATAATAATAAAGAGGAAATCCCTGAGATTTTTCAATATTGTCTAGAGTTGAAAAACAATCAGATATTAATAGCGAAAAATCTTTGTTTGAACCTATTCCAGATACTGAAATAAGTAAATTATCACTTTCTTCATAAGGGAAAATCATTTCACTTAATCCAGGTCTTTCAATAAAGGATTTGTCGTAATAGAGCCAGAGCTTATTAAAAGGCCTGTAAATACATGATCGTAGATTTGGATTTACTTTGTGTTTGATTCCTTTTATGATATCATTTTTTAGATTAACAGTCCATTTAATTCTTGACAAATCTGTACTTAAAATATCATTGATATTCTTATCTTCATTCTTGCTTACTATTTCTAATTGTTGATTGTAGAATTTGATTAAGTTACTTATTTTGTGAGTTACACTATTTTTTGAGAACCCATAAGCCCATAAATCTCTTGCTGTATTTATACCAACAGCGTTGACAGTGAATAGAGATTTACTTCGAACGTCAAATTTCTTGTCGGGTGCGATTGGGATGAATGTTTCGAAAACGTCGTTGCGATGGTTTATCCAGTCGCCATATTCATTTGGGTGGATTGTTTCCCAACTCATTTTAGGATTACCGACAGAGACAGATTCAGTAATGATCTTAAATTTTTCCTCCCTACTCAAGTAATCACCAATATCGTGGTAATGAATAGTTGCTTTTTTTTTCGTTTCATCTGGGTTTTTCACTAACAGCGTAATGGTAATAGGAGCACGAGAACCGGAGCCAAATATTTTGCCTCCTTCTCTGCGACTTAATTCACCACTAGTTCTTTGATTTCCACGTAAATTGAAAACCCATATACTGGAAAATTCCTTTTCAATTGTTTTACGGAAACCATCGGTACTATTCCCGTCGAGCCATGAACCATTGGTAACAAATGCTATAATACCACCATGGGTTGAATTTAACCGGTCGGTACTCCAACGGAAAGCTTTAATATAAGCATCGTAAAGAGATTTGTTTAATCCCGCCGTTGATAATGCCGCATATGTTTTCTCGATTCGTTCTTCCAATTTCGGGTATGATTGATTTTGTGCATTGTCATTTGCTGATTTTTGCCCAATAGAATAAGGGGGATTTCCAATAATCACACGAACCGGAGTCTTTTTCTGTTTTGCTGCCCGTGCTGAGTTTTGTGGAAATATTTCAGAAAAAAGTTCCTCGCTCTCTTCAGTTTCACCCAATTGAAATGTGTCGGTGAGTACGATACCCTCAAAAGGAACATAATTTTGTTTTGTTATGTCATCTTTGGCCTTTGGTATCAGGTCGTGATAAGCGTTCTCGATATTGACAGTCGCTATATAGTATGCCAACAACACTATTTCGTTGGCATGAAGCTCGTGCCTGTATTTTCTCTCCAAGTCTTTACTCTTGATAAGTCCACTTTGAAGCAAACGAGTCACAAATGTTCCGGTACCGGTAAATGGATCCAAGATATGGATGTTTTCGTCGGATATAGAGCGATTAAACTCCTTTTTCAATACATCATTGACAGAATGAATAATGTAATCGACGATTTCAACCGGTGTATAAACGATACCTAATTGTTCAGCCATTTTAGAGAATGCATTTTTAAAGAACTTATCGTAAAGTTCGATAATGATGCGTTGTTTGCCTTCCGCATTGTCGATCCCTTCCACTCTTTTACGGACAGACTCATAAAATTTCTGTAGCTTTTCAGATTCATCAGCAATTGATTCGCCTTGCAAATGATTCATCATTTTCTGCATTGCCTCAGAAATGGGATTGTTCTTTTCGAAAGAATAATCTTCAAACAAGGCTTCAAAAATTGGCTTGGTAATCATATGCTGTGCCAACATCTCAATTGCCTGTTGCTCGGATGTACCGGGGTTGATATTCTTTTGCAATCCAACAAGAAATTTGTCGAATGCTTTTTTCTGTTCTTTGCGGTTTTCTACCAAATAAGTAATTCGTTCAATCTGCCGTTCCGCAATGATTGCCACATCTTTTGCCCATTGTTCCCAGTAACGCCGGCTTCCAACCTTCTCTACAATTCGAGCGTAAACCACTTCTTGTAGCTGCTCAAATTGCAGTGCAAGCTGGTTGGCCAGATTGCTTCCTTTTTCATATTTCTCCGGAGACTCCTGGGCCGGTATAGGATTATCATCTTCATCGAAACCATAGGCTGGCCTCCCAATGAGAATGTTCGAAGGTTTCTTTTTGTTAAGGTCTAATTTGTTTATCGTGGCATTAAACCGATCGTCATGTGCACGGAGCGCATTTAATACAGTCCAGACCACTTTGTACCGTTTGTTATCGTCGAGTGCTTCATTAGCATCAACATCAGAAGGGACAACAACAGGGATTACAATATAACCATACTTTTTCCCGGGAGCCTTTCGCATCACACGCCCTACCGATTGAACAACATCAACCTGGGAGTTCCGTGCAGAAAGGAACAGTACGGCATCTAATGAAGGGACATCGACTCCCTCACTAAGTACACGGACATTCGTTATAATATGGCATTCGTTACTATGGGTATCTTCTTTTAACCAGCCAAGGAGCTGATCACGCATAGGAGCCGACATAGTACCATCCATATGTTTAGCCACGGGAGAGATCATATTTCCCTGCTCTTCTTGAGGAAGTTGATCTATATATGACTTAGAAACCGAATTATAAACAGAGGAGATTGTTTTTGAGGTTTCGATATTCGCACAAAAAGCGACAGCTCGTTTCATCGGGAGAGGATCGGTATTTTTCGTGAGTTCGTCGTCTCCAATGAACTGTTTGGAAAATGCGTTCACAGTACCGATGATTTTAGAGATATCGTCTGTATCGATTTCTTTTTGATCTTTGGTGAACATTTCCAAAACACCCGGTGGAATATCTTTGTCGTTCAACGTTAAGATAAGCACTTTGTAATCTGTAAGTAATCCACGCTCCACGGCTTCACCGAAACCTATGCGATGGATCTCCTTTCCATATAAAGCATCATCATCCATGGAACATAAAATAGCCTCGGCTTCGGCTGCCTTACTCCTGGCATTATCGTCGTAAAGCCGCGGAGTGGCTGTCATGTATAGTCTTTTCTTTGCCTTAAGAAAATCACCGTCGTGTACTTTTATAAAATCGGATTCGTCTTCACCTGCCAATGAAACACCGGTAGTGCGGTGCGCTTCGTCACATATAATAAGATCAAATTCCGGGAAACCTTCTTCTATTAATTTTTTCTGTGCCTTCGCGATAACTTCTATGGACTGATATGTTGAGAACACTACCGTCATCCCATTAGGCCGATTCTGTTTAATCTGACGAAACTGTTGTAAGATAGAATTGGTATCGGTAGAGGCAGGATATGCCAAGTCGACCAGACTGAATGAGTCAGAGTCTGTGTTTTTTTGCTTTTGCTGGCTTATTTTGGGATCTGAGCAAATGGCAATTGCATTGATGGGCTCCATGGCATCGGCACTCCATTCACGAAGAGTTTGTCCTACCAGTGCAATAGAAGGAAGAAGAAACAATATAAGCCCTTTGTGCTCTGTCTCGTATTCTGCAATTCTTAGCGACGTGAAAGTCTTACCGGTTCCACAGGCCATGATGAGTTTACCTCTATCGTTTTCCTTGAAGTACTCATGTGCTTTTTCGAGCACAACTTTTTGATGAGGATATAGTGATTTTTTGGGAGTCCTTGCAGTTTCACCGTGAATACCCTCTTCTAACTTTTCCCAATCGACAGGAGCTTCTACAAGATCAAACAGATTAATTCTAACAACCGAAGGTTGTTGATTACGTATCGCTTCGGTAGCATTAGGACCCCACTTGTTCGTGGTCGATATCCATATACGTTGCGAAAATCGAGCGGTTTTCATCTGCTCGCTTAAAAAGGACTTGCTAGACGTAGCAAGGAAACTATCAACCGCAGGCTTATCGATGACTGTACTTTCTTGGAAGCATTTACATTGTATGGCCCAATATTCACCATCTGTAGTTCGAGCCACTATATCTATACCAATATCGTGACCTCCAAAATCGAGTTTTCCCGGGAATTCATCCCAAAGCCAAACTTTGTCGAGACGTGAAGCATACTTAGGATCGGTAAGAAGATAAGCTTGCATTAATCTTTCAAACCTATCCCCTTTATCTCTTTGTGAGAACGAAAACTTGCGATAACGTTCAAGGATTTTTTTAAATGGAGTCATCGTGCGTCAGATAAAAATTCCCACAAATATAACGATAATTTTGATTGGTAGTCAAAAAAGACTGTGCTGAAACCGGCGGTTAAATGTGTTTAAAGATTTGAAATTAATAATCCGCTTAACTTGTGTTGTGGGAGAAAGCGGATTATTGGGATGACTAGTTGTCTAATAAGCTAATATTTTACCCATTTAGGAACTTTGCGACTTTTACGTGATCACTTACTGGTACGGTTACTGGTATGGTTACTGGTATGGCAGGATTTTCATTCCCTCCGCTATTACAGGATTACGATAGTCGTTTGCTTCCGGAAAATTCTCCGGACGAGGGTTCAACATAGAGTCCACCGGCTTTCATGATTATTTATCCCTTATCCTTTCCTATCTAAATATCACACACTTGAATAGCTTTCCTTCCCTTAAAACGCAAATTTCTTCCCTCATTTATCCCTAATCCTTTCCTAAACAATAACAGATATAATACTGATTATCAAAATATAGATAGATTTTCTTTCCTTAAAACGCTTAAACCCTTTCCTAGTTCTTTCCTTAATACACACCCATATACCACTGATTATCAAAGCACAATAATATTCCCTTTCCTTAAAATGTCTAATCCCTTTCCTAATTTTATACTTAAACCTTTTTTATCACCCATTTAGGAATGCTACGAGTTCCAATGTTTATAATAGTATCGTCTCTCATATTCTGTATGATATTATCAATTCTCTTTTTACGTTGTTTTTCATCCATGTAATCGGGCATCTTATCCATTAGCAATTCATCTATTTCTTTTCTGGTAGCGTAGCCGTGTATGTCGATATGCCTTAGAATAAATGATTTGAGTAGTTCCGTATCTAATCCTTTATTACGTGTGTACTGGGCCTTTTTGTCGGTTATCCTGGCTATCTGTGAGGAAATAAAGTAGTTTGGCTTCCTTCCTTCTATAAATCCTTTTTGTTTTAATCTCTGGGCTGCTTTATCATTGATAGGAAGTGACTTTTGCACTTTATCCAAAAGCACGGCATCGGTCAGGTCGATGTCGCCTTTTTTCTCGATCAGGAGCTTTGAGTAATTCTCATCAATGGCATGGCCATATATTTCAAGCACTACCTCATCCATAGTTGACTTTGAATAGTCCGGCAAAGGGAAAAATCGTTGCATCTGGCTTTTATACATCTTATGGATACCGTATCCCATGCTGTCGATCATCTTTAAGGTAACCATCGCATCGGCCAACCATCGATTCCTATATCTCTGTGGAGTCTTGTTTCCCGTGGTATAATCCTCTGCACTTCCCTCAAAGAAATTTCCGGCATTGGAGAATATCAGTTTTCCTGTCTGTTCAGTTACGATGATACGGGAGAAGTAGCTATAGTTTTGATGTGCAATGGTATTATTCAATGCTTCAAGTATAACTTCAGGATCATACTTCTGTACCTCAACGGCAATGAGCTGATTACTGGGGAAGAATTTATATTTGACATTCCGTATTTGTTTCAACACATCATTCACGGAAATGAGGAAAGGTATTTCAAAATGCTCGTATGCTTTTTCTTCGGTATCGAGTTTCCAGGTAATTTGCGCCACGCTAGGCAGAATATAATGTGAGGATTCGGGTTTTCCCAAAAGAATAATAGCGGTGTTGGTGATTTTGCCATTGAGGGTAATTTTCGCCTTGTCGAGAAAGGTTTCATCCGACCAGTAGTCTATATCATCGAAGAAAGGTTTTCCGGCCATCTTTTCTTTGAATTTTTCTCTTGCAAGGGAAATTGCTTCACTATCGAGATCTTTGATTGTGGCATTCTCAACTATCTTGGCCGACCAGTCGTCTTGTGAGTTATAAATTGCCTTGATGTATTGGGGATATTTTCTTAATTCAGTCAGGCTTGATCCAAAACGAATATACGGAGTATTCTTAAAGTGAGTGGGTTCACCAACGGCTGCCGGTATTTTAAAAACTTCGAGGTAATGACCTTCATAATCACAAGGAAAAAACTCGAACTTGATTGAAGGGGTGAGTAATCGCCGGATCCATAGTTCCAGTTCTGAATTACCTTCTTTTCTTTTCTGAAACCTGAAAGAAGTGCCCTGCACTGCATGAGTTTTATCATCTATCCCAAATACAAGATAGCCCAATGGTTTGTTATGAATACATGCCGCATTGGAGATAGCGGAAATGTACATTCCAAATCTTTCATTGGTAACCGCATTTCCGGATTTGAACTCCACCCATTCGTTCTCTTTGGGTAAAGCTCGTAATTCGTCAACCAGTATAATTAATTCGGTATTATTCATAAACTAAATGATCGTTCTTTGAATAGTAAAATTTCCACCTTTACCAATTTCATTTTGCTCTCCTTGCAAATTTAGGTATATTTTTTCGATTTGTTTCGTTAATTAACGGGGTTCTTATTTTACTGCTTCATGGGCATTCGACCAATTGGAATTCGTTTATGAGGGTTAATAGCGAGGGGTTTATGCTGATCATTCGTTGGAGTGTGGGGCTGAAAGGGGTGCTGTTACGAGGCTCTGTGTTATCTTCTGTTTGGGATTGGAATGGTTGTTCAGATTGAATAGGGGATGATTGCTGTTCAGTGTGAAGTAGTATTTGGCT
>ENA-UOOE01002383-UOOE01002383.1-fermentation-metagenome-genome-assembly--contig:-NODE-2383-length-13548-cov-3.583932_pt1 | contig 13548 bp, 14 predicted proteins | sample MGYA00245776_ERZ724021 | MGnify/ENA primary metagenome ERZ724021 (study PRJEB28704, sample SAMN03018321) | fermentation metagenome | biome: anthropogenic terrestrial biome; feature: soil; material...
AGTTAATCTAATCACATCTATAATAATTTACACAAATCTATGGACGTTCTCTAATTATCATAAATATGTTAAGCTATTTTGATTCTACTAGTTTTATTTTATCTCTTCTTGGCATTTGCTTTATAGCATATTCTCTTTTTTGCGCCAAAATTTTATCTTGAAACTCCTCATAGTAAACTAAGGTTACAGGAAGTCGTCCTCTTGTATATTTTGCACCCTTACCTTTAGAATGGGTCTCTATTCTCTTTTCCAAATCATTAGTCCATCCAGTATAAAGGGTTTTATCTGCACATTCTAATATATAAACATAACACATGATTTTTATCCCCTTTTATATAGCAATAGTGAAGAATTAATAATGGAATTTTGTCTTACTGCCTTCCTTTGTAGGAATTATTTCTAACCTTGTATCTACTCTTTCTTTAAGTTCAGGAACGTGTGATATTATCCCTACTAATCTTCCATCATTTTGTAGGTCAATTAAACACTGAATTGCATTATCTAAGGATTCAGGATCTAAGGTTCCAAATCCTTCATCTATAAATATGGTATCTAAACTTATTCCTCCAGCATGGCATTGAACCACATCAGCTAGTCCAAGAGCTAAAGCTAAAGAAGCTTTAAAGCTTTCTCCTCCAGATAAAGTCTTAACATGTCGAGCTTTCCCAGTATAATTATCAAAAACCTCCAGTTCAAGACCTTGTTGTTTTGCTCCTTTACCCTTTTCTTCTTTTCTTTTAAGTATAAACCTTCCTCCTGCCATCTTACGTAATCTTACATTGGCAGCATTGATTATTTCATCAAAATAAGCAGCTAAAACATACCTTTCAAAGGTTATTTTATCTCTATTATCACCATTTGCAATTTTAGCAAGATCTCCAATAACACCATAATTTTTTTCATCCTCTCCTATGTCTTTATTTATCTTTTCAATCTCCTTTAATGCTTTGTTGTTGTTATTTATCCTTGAGAATAAGTTTTTTTCTTCCCCTTGTAAATCCTCTTCTTGTAATTTAGTTTTTTCCAAATCCGCCATTAGTTCTTCAATATGTATCTGACTTAGCCCCTCCGTGTCCTTTGCAGCCTTTTCTACTCTATCTTTTAAGGATTTTAAGTTTTGCCAATACTGTGATATATCTTTTTCTAAAAGATTAATTCCCTCCTCAGAAGTTTTTAATGAGGTATATTCGGTGTAATCCTTAAATCCGGCTTCCTTAATTTTATTGTTTAACTGTTCCTTACACAATTCTACTTCCCTTGTCGCATCCTCTATGTTCTTATATTTAACTTCTTTATCTGCCTTAGTAGATGCATAAGTTGTATTGGCTTTGTTGTAATCCTCCTGAGCAGACCTATAAGCTTTTTCCAATGTGCTAAGACATTGTTGAAGCTCTTTAATTTTAGATGAGAGCTTTGTAAAGCATCTTATTTCTTCCGGTATTTCTTTTTCTATACTTATCAGGAGTTCCTCTTCACTTTTTACCTTACCATAAATCTCAGTATATTCTTTTTCTGTGCTTTGTATTAGATCTTCTTTACTTTCTATATGCTCACTTAATTTTTTTATATTATTTTCTAAGTTTACTTTTTTCTCCTGAATTTTTGTAATATTTTGCTGTTTTTCTTTTATAGAATTTAATTCTCCACTTATTTTCTTTCCTTTGGAAGCTAAAATATGCATCATATTTTTAAATTCAATTTTAGTTATATCTTCAGTAAAAATAGCTTTCAACTTATCTCTTTGCTCTATTAGAATCTCACGACTTTTCTTTATAATTCCATTTAAATCAGAAAGCTTTTGAAGCCTTTCATCCCTATTTTGTTTTAACTTATCAAAATCATGCTTAGCTTGCTTAAGTTTCTCCTCTGTAGGTACTCCATCTATAAATTTAGCAAGTTTAGGGTGATGTGTAGATCCGCATACAGGACATTCTAATCCTCCTTCTAAATTTTTTGCTAAAAGACCTGCTTGTCCTCTTCTAAAATTTTCTTCCATAAGCTCATATTGAGTTTTTACTTCATTATATTTCATATCAAATTCATCAAAACTCTTACTATTCTCCTTATGCTTATTAACCTTCTTTATATATTCCTCACTATTCTTATAGAAGTTTCTCATTTCTGTAATTAAAAGTTCTTTCTCATATGCAGCCCTATCCAGCTTTTCCTTAAGTGTTTCTGCCCTTTGAGCCTCCGTTAATTCTTTATTAGCTTTTTCTAAATTAATCTTTTCATCCTTTACAGATAGCCTAAGCTCCTTTAAAAAATTTTCTTTATTCCTAAGATTTTCTCTTGATTTAATTATCATTAAGCTCTTTTCTTCATAGACCTTAACCTTGTCCTCTAAATTTTTAAGGGTAGCTATACTATCTGAAAGTTTCTTTCTTCCATTTTCCTTAGCTTCTTCCTTCTCTAATCTTTCTTTGCATATAATAATATTCTTTTCCCACTGCCTTAGCTTTTCTTCCGCTTGGTTATATTGAAGTTTCCTTGTGTTCAAGTTATTTTGCCCATGTATAAAAGAATTCTCAACCATCTTTACCTGAAGAGCCTTTCTTCTTTTTTCCAATAGGATTTGTTTTTCTCCATATTCCTTTTCTTTTAATAAATAACAGTGATATTGCTCTTGAAGCTGCGCCTTTTCCTTAATCTTCTTATTTATTTCTTCTCCCTTAATTATACTTTTTTGTAGCTGTTCTTGTTTAGTTTTAAGCTTTCTAATTTCTTCAATGAATTTTTTTCTACATCCTTCGTCATTTTTTATCAGCTCTCTTGTCCTATTTATTATTTCAATTACATTTAAATCCTCTGCGTTTATAAGTTTAACTAATAGTTCATCCTCTCCAACTTCTATATGCTTTGCATAGGTATCCCTTTGAGTTTTAGTATTACTAATTTCTTTATAAATAGATTTTTTCTGTTCATCTAGTTTTCTCTGGATAGCTTCAAAGGCTTCAGTACCAAAGATTTTCCTAAATATAACTTCTCTCTCTGAACTATCGGATTCTAATAGCTTTCTAAATTCTCCCTGAGGAAGCATTACAATCTGTCTAAATTGATTTTTATTGATTCCTAAAATGTTATTTATGTTTTCATCAACAGTGTTAACCTTTGATATTACCTTTCCATCAGGCAGGGTTAAATAGGCTTCAGCACTTTTAAATACAAAGCCATCTCCTCTTGCTCTTTTTCTATCCTGTTGAGGATATCTGCTAATGGTATAGTTCTTTCCTTTAAGACTAAATTCTAACTCTACATAGGTGGGTACTTCTGGAGATGCAAAATCACTTCTCAATGTATCCTTATCTCTACTGCTTCCTGAAGCTTCTCCAAAAAGCGCATAACTTATAGCATCATATATGGTAGCCTTACCTGCCCCTGTGGGACCGGTAATCAAAAATATGTTTTTACCCTGTAACATTCTAAAATCCACTTTTTCTACCCCTGCATAAGGTCCGAAGGCGCTCATAGTCAGGCTCATTGGTCTCATATATTATTTCACCTCACTGTCTACTTCTTCTATTACTTTTTTCACTATATTTATTTTTTCCTCCGTTAACTCCTTACCTGCTATAGATCCATAAAACTCTTCAAAAAGCTGTAGTTTTGATTTATTTTCATATCCCAAGGAGGCAGAGGTTCTACTTTCTCCCCTTTCCTTAAAGGTCTCTCTGTTTAATCCCATTATATTAGGATAAACTGCCCTTAATTTTGATATAGGATCCACTAATTCTCCCTCATCTGTAAGTATTGCATATACATAATCTTCAATATTGGCTTGCTTATAGACCTCTGGATTGATAAGCTGATCCATAGGACCCTTTATTATTCTCATATCCCTTTTAGGAATAAATTCTTTAAATTCTATGGACACTTCACCAAATTCGTCTATATTTACTATAGTGGCACCTTTTTTTTGGTTTGTTTCTGAAAAAGAATATTTTAATAAGGAACCTGAATATCTTATCCTGTCACTTCCCACTTTCTGTGGACCATGAAGGTGTCCTAAGGCTGTATAATTAAAGCAGTTAAAATATTCCCCACTTATTAAATCTGTGCCACCAATACTTAAAGGTCGTTCAGAATCTGAAATTTGCAGTCCTGCTCTAATTTTTTTCCCTTCTTCTTCTTCTTCTGCTGCTGCTTTGTAATCTTTTATGAAAGAAACATATCCATGGGCAACCATAATATTTCTCTCACTTTTATTCATATGTTCTTTTATTCTTTCTATAATGCTTTTCATTGCCTCATCATGAGTTGTAATTCCATCATTTTCAAGTATATGTTTTATCTCTCTAGGATCTGCATAAGGAACCAAGTAAAAATTTACTGGACCGTACTTATCCTGAAGAGTTATTTTTTTTATTTCTTTATGAAAAACCCCTGCTATGTAAAGTCCATTTTTAGTTAAAATTCTGCTGCCAAAGGATAACCTTTCCGCACTATCATGGTTACCTGCTATGGCTAGTATTGGTGTTTTTAATTCCAATAAAATTTTAGTAAATGTTCTATCTAAAAGTTCCACTGCATCTATGGGTGGTATACTTCTATCATATAAATCCCCTGCTATTAACAAAGCATCAGGCTTTTCTTTTTCAATAATCTTTACTAATTGTTTCAAAACAAATTCCTGGTCATCTATCATACTAAATTCGTTTACAATTTTTCCTATGTGCCAATCTCCGGTGTGAATTATTTTCATTTAGCATGTACACCTCCTTGAACTATTTCACTATGAAATTCTATATTTATTATATACCATATTAAAAAATTGTGACCAATTTTTTAGTTGACAATTGACAATTGACAGTGGACAGTTAAGAATAATTTTCCTCCATTGTCATTAGATCAAATTGAAATTTGTAGATATACATGCCAAATTATAGTATAATCGAAATATATATACAATATAGGGGATGAATTTTATGTTAATTATAGAAAAAGCTAAAAAGGAAGATGCGAAATCTATACATGATATTTCAAGGGAGCTTAATATAAGTTATGTTAAAGACAAAGATAGAGGAGTTCTATTAAGAATAATTTCTGAAGAATATATTGAACAAAATATAAATAATTTTATTGTAGCGAGACTTTATGGTAGCATAGCAGGTTTTTTGTGGTTTAATACTCAATATCCGGATGAGTTACTTGATGATACTGTACTGCAAGGTAATATAGATAACTGTATTTATTCAGAACAAATTGCAGTAAAGAGGGAGTATGAAGGCTTAGGCATAGGAAGAAAGCTTTATAAGTTTATAAAAGAAAATAGCCCAGATAAAGGTATACTAGTATTTGTAAATACTGCTCCTGAAGGCAATAAAGCTTCCTTTAGTTTTCATACAAGTATAGGGTTTAAAACCGTTGGAATATTTCACAGAAAATACTTCTGCGGCTTTGAAGATTTTACTTCAAAACTTTTAAGGCTGTAAGTAGTGCCTATGTTCCATAATTATTTTCTAAGCTATATCTTCAGATTCATATTCGTTTTCTTCTAGGTTATCAAAGTCCACATCCATCAAATCAATGACCTTTGTATTATGTTTTCTTTTATATCCTATCCATAATGCTAAAAATAATGGTAATCCTATATATGATGAAATTACTCCACTCCAATCTATGCTATCAGCTTGGAAGTAGGTAATACCTTGTCCCAAAATAACAATTGTACATAATGCCAATGCTATTATTGGCCCTATTGGGAATAACTTAGCTTTATATTTCAATTTGCTTAAATCATGTCCTTGAGCAACATAAGCTCTGCGAAAACGATAATGACATAATGCTCTATACCTAGCCATGCTACAAAACCTGCAAGTCCTGATGCCGCCACAAGCCATACATAAACTGTGCTTTCTGCATAAAGTCCTGTTAAGCAGCAAGCTGATGCCACTAATGTAGTTAATAATACTGCATTTACAGGTACTCCTCTTGAATTAAGTTTTCCAAGCCATACTGGAGCTTTTCCATCTTTAGCCATAGCATACAACATCCTACTTGAGGCATACATTCCTGAATTACCACAGGATAATACTGATGTTAAAATAACTGCATTCATAATAGATGCTGCAGCTGCAATGCCAACCCTTTGAAATATCAATGTAAATACACTGGTATCAACTCCCGCCTTTGTATAAGGAATTAAAGCACCTACAACAAATATAGCTCCAATGTAAAATATTAAAATTCTCCAAAATATTGTGTTAATTGCCTTAGGTATATTTTTCTCCGGATCTTCACTTTCACCTGCTGCAATACCTACAAGTTCAGTTCCTTGAAATGAAAATCCTGCAATTAAAAATACCATAAAAATTGATTTAGCCCCACCAACAAATGGTGCTTCTCCAACTGTAAAATTTTTAAGCCCTATCCATTCTCCACCTAATATTCCTAAAATAGTGGCAATACCTATAATTAAAAATACAATAACTGTAACTATTTTAATACTTGCAAACCAAAATTCAGATTCTCCATAGGCCTTTGCGGAAAATAGATTAAGTGCAACTATTAATGTAAGAAACAAAACACTCCATATAATTGCTGGTATGTTAGGTAACCAAAACTTCATAATAAGTGCACCTGCTACCATTTCAGCTGCAACAGTAATAGCCCAGTTATACCAATAATTCCAACCAAGTGCAAAACCCATTGCTGGGTCACCGAATTTTGATGCATAAGTCCCAAAGGAACCTGCCACAGGCATGAAAGTTGCCATTTCTCCTAGACTAGTTATTAAAAAATATACCATAATTCCTATACAAGCATATGCTACTAGGGCACCTCCTGGTCCAGCTTGTTGAATAGTAGCTCCTAGAGCTAAAAATATTCCTGTTCCAATGGCACCTCCCATGGCAATCATATTAAGATGTCTTGCAGTTAAACTCCTTTTTAGACTCTGTGGCCCTTGATTTTTTTCTTCTGCTCTTTGACTCATTTGTTTTTTCCTCCTTATCGGTTTTTCCGATAAGTGAAATAACTAAGATAAAATATAAAAATGCCCTAAGCATACACCCAGGGCATTACAATATATATTTAAATAGGTAAATACATATTTAATTACTCAATGAATGATAGCTCTCCACAAACTTTAATTTGTGACAGTTTTGTATATGTTCTATACAAAACCAACAATACAGCATTAAAGCATTTGCTGTATGCTTCGGCGAAACTTCCTTTCAAACTGTTTCATTGTGCTTACCTCTACAGTTCTACTGTTAAATTCCCGCGCCTCTACCTCAGTTATTCACTTATGATTTGTTATTATACAGAAAAACTTGTCCTTAGTAAAGAAGAATTTTGTGGAAAATATAAAATTAAAAATATTATTTTAGTGTAAATACATGCAAATTCATATACAATTACCATGATTGCATAATAAATTATCCTTCACTTATAGTAAAATCATCTAAATCATAATACTCATCCAGCACTTTAATTACTCCTTCAAAGAGTAGCTCTTCTTCTGTAGGATTTGAGCCATCAGATCCTGTCCAATAATTAAATGCATTGGCTCTTATTTCATTGTGAGATAATGTATCGCATATAAGATGTTTCTCGTCTGCTTTATGAAGAACCCCTGTGAGTTCTAATTTAAATATTTTCTTTTGGCCATGTAAAGCAGACCACCAATAATGCAAAGCCTCCTTTTTGCAAACCCAGATGCAGGTTTTACGGGATGGCAATTCAGGAAAATAATTAGATCTAACTTCCTCAAAAATAGTTTCTCTGGTAAATATGCACTGTTCTTTTATAATGGATAAAGCTTCTTCAATTATTCTTTTATAATTTTGCATTTGAAAACTTTGTGGCTGATCTAAAAAATTATTTAAAGCATTTCTACCATGCATATAACCCAATCCATTTGTTAAATCTGTAATAAACCCGTTATTATCATAAAACTTATTAAAATTATTTCTTTCCTTTTGCCCCCAATAAATAACTGAATTAATTTTCCACCGCCCAGACCATTCACCCATTCTATGGATATGATAATATATTTCCTGTTTTACCATCATTACTATTACCTCCATTTATTCCCCTACATATTATTATGAAATTAAAGGTAAACATAGAATATCTTTTTCTAATTATTACAAAATGAGACAAGCAAAAAGCCACATGACATTCCATGTGGCTTTTTATAATAATTTTAAAAAATATCATTTAAGGATTTATATTTGATTTTATCAATTTTCAAATCATTTAATCCATTTTCTGTATGCTGCCTAATCAAAGCTTCAAGCAGTTTAGCGTCTTTAATTTCAATAGCTTTTACCATTTTTTTATGTTCCTCAATGGTTTCAAACTGCATACTGTTGTTATAGAAGCTATCATACAATATGAGATAAATACTAATTTGGCTAATTATTTTTTCCGTAAACTGAATTAAATATTTATTTTTGCTCTTTATTGCTAACATCATATGAAATTCTTTATTCATAGCTAGATACTCAAATATATTCCTATCCCTTAAGGCCTTAAATTCTTCTTCTATAATATTGTTTAATTTTTCAATATCATCTTTTTCTATTTTATCTAATCCAAATTTTATGGCGGTGCACTCTAATTCTTCTCTCATTCTAAAGGCCTGAACAATCTCTTCTACTGATGGTTGTATAATAAATGCCCCTCTATTAGGTATTATAGTTACAACTCCCTCTAAGGCTAAATCTTTAATTGCATTTCTTATGGGTGTTCTGCTTACTTTCATTTTTTCAGAAATAGTGCTCTCAATAAGTTGAGTTCCTGGAGCTAAAGTTCTGTTTAAAATAGCATTCTTTAATGTTTCATAAACCATCTGCTCCATGGATTTCTTGGTATTGCATTCCATTTGATTACTCTCTCCTCTGTGAATAGCTGCTACTTTATACTATATTTAAAAAACCTTCTCCAAAAGTTTCATGGACTTGATTTACTGTGATAAAAGCATTTTCATCTATACTCTTAATATATTTTTTTAATTTAATAAATTCTTTTCTTCCTAAAATCGTTCTAATAACTTCTTTATCTTCATTTGTAAAAGCGCCTTTAGCAGTGTATATAGTAGCACCTCTTTCTAATTGGCTAACAATATACTCTTTTATATAATCACTATTATTGCTAACTATGACAACTTCCTTATTCATGGTTAAGTTTTGTATTACTTTATCAATTACTATTCCATTTAAGAATACACCTAAAATTCCATACATTCCACTTTCAATTCCAAATACAAACCCGGAAGATATTGCAATAATTATATCACACATTAACACGGCTTTACCAAGATTAATGCCAAAATATTTATTTAAAATTTTTGCAAGAATATCAGTTCCTCCTGTACAAGCATTTTGTTGAAACACTATTGCCATACCAACAGCTGACATGCATGTGGCAAATATAAGTTGAGTTAAAATATCATTAGAAAATGGTTTTGAAATGGGGTGAATTTTCTGTAGTAAATATACCATTCCTGATAACGTAAAACTAGAACAAATTGTTTTTGCTCCAAACTCTGCTCCTATAAATATAAATCCAAGAATAAATAAAATCATATCCGAAGTCATCATTAAAACACCAACAGGTATATTAGGTAAAAAATTATTCACCACAATGGCAAGACCGCTTATGCCGCCTGGTGCAAGACGATTAGGAACTAATATAAGATATATTGGAAGAGCAACTAAAAGCAGCCCTAAATTTATTAATACACATTCCTTAATTTTCTTTTTCATATTTTCCATCTCCTTTTTGCCACATTTGTAGGTCAAAATTGTAGTACAATTTTGGTCTACAAATATATTCTACCAATTCTTATCCCATTTGTAAAGACAAATCAGTGTAGTTCCTTATTTAGTCTAAAAAAGAGATAGATTCATCAATCTACCTCTTTATATTAACTATGTTATTTTTTGGGTCCCAAAACCATAATCATATTATTACCTTCTAATCTTGCTGGCTTTTCAACTATTCCTAAATCTCCTATTTTAGAAAGAAATAAATCAAATATTTTATTTCCTACATTAGTATAGTTATTTTGTCTCCCTCTGAATCTGATAGAAACTTTAACCTTATTTTCATTTGCTAAAAACTTTTTAGCATTATTAGCCTTAACCTCTATATCATGTTCCTCAATAGTAGCACTCAATCTTACTTCTTTAATATCAACAACCTTTTGATTCTTTTTATTTTCTTTTTGCTTTCTAGTTTGCTCATAAAGGAACTTATTATAGTCCATAATCTTACATACAGGTGGATTAGCCGCAGGGGAAATCATCACTAAGTCTAAATTCCTTTCAATGGCCATATTCAAAGCATCCTTAGTACTCATTATTCTGGGTTCGTCTTCTCCTACCAGCCTAATTTCCTTTACTCTAATTTCTTCATTTAACATAACATTATTATTAATAATACATCGCCTCCAAAACCTTCATGTTTTATTCTTATATTAGTATACACTATTAATTGCCAAAATGCATTATATATTCTCTATTTATCAGTTAACCTCCAAAAATTAATATAGAATAATATTTTCATTAAAGTGGAACAATACTTTCAAGATTATTTTAATAAATAAGAGGTATTATGATGGAAATCGAAGCTTATTTTAATGGTTTTCTCTTTTATAAATATTGGGTATATGTATTTACTTCATTATAAATATTATCTATAACATCACTAGAAACTATAATATCATTCCACAATTCTTCAGCTTTTACTGCCTGAGCAACTAACATATACAATCCATTTACTCCCTGTAACTTAAGTTCTTTAGCCTGCCTAAGCAGCAGCGTTTCCTTAGGATTATATATTAGATCTATTATTGTTTCAGAATTTGTCATGTCATTTTTAGAGATAGGTGATTCATTTACTTTGGGACTCATACCAACTGGAGTACAGTTAATTAAAATATTATTATTTTTGATACCTTTCAATTGTTCATAACTAATTATATTTATATCCTTACTAAAATTATTTTTCTTATTATTATCTCTGCTTACAAAAGTTATTTCCTTTATTCCTTTATCTACAAGATAGTGAAATACAGCCTTGGCAGCACCACCAGTTCCTAGTATTATGGCCTGTCTATCCTTTACAGAAATATGAAACTTATTTAGCATCATACCAAATCCATAATAATCAGTATTATAACCCACTGCCTTATTGTCATTTATACATATAGTATTTACTGCCCCAATCTTTTCTGCCTCACTAGCTACCCCATCTAAATACTTCATTATTTCAATTTTATAGGGTATAGTTACATTTACTCCTTGAATACTTAATGTTTTAAGACTTTCCATAACATTTTTAAGATTATTTCCTTCTATTTCAAAAAGATGATAATGAGCCTTTGTATCTATATTTTTAAATATGATATTATGTATTATTGGTGAATAGCTATGTGTTAACTTTTCACCTAAGAGTCCATATAACTTGTCCATGTTTTCTCCCCTTTTATTACTTAATGTTTAATATTTTTGAATTGATAATACATCTTCAAGTCTATCACTCATATATGCATAGGAATCATATACACCTTGATTATAAAATTCTGGTGCTAATTCTTCTATAATAAAATCTAAAATTAAACTTGCAGCCAATTCACCTAATTCTTCTTCCCTTTCATTTAAAAAATAACTTTTTATGGAGGAAATCATCTCTGCTCTTTTTTCTTTAGTTAATTTTATTTTATTCTTATTATTCATACTTTTTATATCTCCTTAGAGTCAATTTTGATATTCTACAAAGAATCCACATATTCCTTTGCTTCTAATAATGAAAGCCCTAAAACCATTCTTACCTTTTTAACTGCCTGAACCTTTTTACCTTCTGCAACAAGAGCTCGTAATTCACTATCTATATCTAGTCCTGGTACTCCAACCTGTTTAGCAATTTTATTTAAAATTGAATTCATATGTGACACATTATCTTGTAATGTATGAATACTACTTAAAATTGTTAAAACCCCAATTAATACTACTCCAATAATTGCATATTTCATAATTTTCCTCCCTAAATTTTATAGGCATTGCTTCCGTTTCCTTCATGTAAAAGAGCTATCTCAAAACTTATTTAAAAAATCATTTTGAAATAGGCCCTTTCTTATTGTTATATATAATTTTAATCTATAACTACTGCAGTGCCGGAAGCTGTAACCATCAACATATTTCCACCTTGCCCTAAAACTTCATAATCCATACTAACTCCAATAACTGCATTGGCTCCCATGGATATGGCTCTATTTTCAAGCTCCCTTAGAGCATTTTCTCTGGCTTCAATTAATTCTCCTTCATAAGACCCCGAACGCCCCCCAAAGAAGTTAGTTAATCCAGCAGCAAAATCCTTTATAAAATTCACTCCTGAAATCACTTCTCCAAAAGCTATACCCTTATATTCAAGTACTCTTCTTCCTTCAATTGCATTTGTAGTTGTAATTATCATATACACTCCTCCAACTTTTTTTAATATAAGCCTATACTATTATTATAAATCCTTTAATTTATTAAATACATTAATTCTTCCTTAAATATACTCTAATCCATTCCAATGAAATGACCATAATCATGTGCATTTATCAGATAAATATGGTAATATAAGTTTTGGTGATATAAATTATAATACTATTAGGAGATGTTGATATGAATTTAAGTAGAAATGATTTGTGTTGGTGTGGAAGTGGATTAAAGTATAAAAAATGTCATCTTGAATTTGACAAAAAATTAAATATTTTAGCAGAACAGGGATTTGAAGTTCCATCAAGAAAAATTATAAAAACTAAAGAACAAATTGAAGGTATAAGAAAAAGCGGTGAAGTCAATAATGCTGTACTAGATTTAGTTGCAGCAAATATAAAAGAAGGTATGAGCACTGAGGAAATAGATAGATTAGTTCATGATTTTACTATATCTCAAGGGGCAATTCCAGCAACTCTTAACTTTGAGGGATATCCCAAAAGCGTATGCACCTCAATAAATAATGAGGTATGCCATGGTATTCCTAGTGAAAATAGAATTCTTAAAAATGGTGACATAATAAATATAGATGCATCCACTATATTAAATGGCTATTATTCCGATGCTTCAAGAATGTTTATAATTGGAGAAGCCAGTGAAGAAGCAAAAAAATTAGTAGAGGTTTCAAGGGAATGCTTATTAAAAGGTGTAGAAGCAGTAAAACCTTGGGGATTTCTAGGTGATATAGGAGCAGTAGTCCAAGAACTGGCAGAAAAAAACGGCTTCTCTGTTGTAAGGGATTTTGGTGGCCATGGTGTTGGAGTTGAATTTCATGAAGATCCTTTTGTACCTCACGTTGGCAAAAAAGGAGAAGGTATGGTATTGGCACCTGGTATGGTATTTACAATAGAGCCTATGATAAATTCAGGTTCATATAAAATATTTATAGATAAGGATAATGATTGGACAGTGCTAACAACTGATGGTTCCCTTTCTTCACAATGGGAGCATACCATTTTAGTAACAGAAGATGGAATAGAGATTCTTAGTAAGTAATTTTAAAAATAGCAGCACCGTATACAAATAGCAGTAACCATTTGTATACGGTGCTGCT
>ENA-UOOE01002385-UOOE01002385.1-fermentation-metagenome-genome-assembly--contig:-NODE-2385-length-13545-cov-26.173091_pt1 | contig 13545 bp, 10 predicted proteins | sample MGYA00245776_ERZ724021 | MGnify/ENA primary metagenome ERZ724021 (study PRJEB28704, sample SAMN03018321) | fermentation metagenome | biome: anthropogenic terrestrial biome; feature: soil...
AGGTAAATGTTATCGTGGAAGCCGTGGTGACACTAGCATCTACCGGATAACTGAGTTTAAACTGCCCGTTGGACAACACCTCAACGCTTGCTGTTACGGGACTGGACGATGCAGGGTTAATCATGGCCGTTACTGTAGCTCCTTGCGGAACAACGGTTCCGGAAGCACTGTAAGTTATTTTCGTACCCGTTACCTCGGACGAGGTATGCGTGAGAGTAAGAGCCGGGTTGGCTTCCAGTTGCGCCACCGTAACGGTTTGTGAAAATACACGGGTGATACCGTCCGACAATGTTTTACGAAACGAAACGTCGGCCTGGGCTGTAGGCGCTAACCCGGAAGGATAATACCAGTCGTACTGTCCGTCGGTGTTCAGCGGCATGGATATTCTTCCGGCTGAAACCGTCAGGTTGGCGCGTTCAGCATAAGGAACCGGTGTGGATACCGAATTAAAAAGATACGCCACAGTTCCATGTATCTTGTTGATGTTATATCCCACCGTACCTTCGGTGAAGCCTTCGGCCGTAAGCACCACCACTTCTTTGCTGCTGCTCAGGTTGGTCTTGAACTGCACGGTTTGCACACCTTTGGTTTTTACCGTATAAATATAATATGTTTTACCGCTTATCACCTCCATTCTCATTCCCGGTTGGGCAGGAGTCAATCCGTTGGTTTGGATGCGTACCTCCAGCGGAAGCAACTCGGTAGGATAATCGTTGGGGATGGTAAATTTAAGCTCAGCCGGCTGGCCTTGTAAAGCCGTAATTACGGCCGGATCATATCCGTTGATGGTAACGGGGTCAAACCTGTAAAGCTCTTCTCCCACCAGGCGGATGGTACGCCAAAGGCTTCCCTGCTTCACAATCACACGTGCCGTTAAACGGGACCCATCCGTGGGAATATCGTTGATTTCGGCCGTGATTTTACCGGTAGTCGGGTCAAAAGAAAAAGTGCCCGGTTTTACCAGCGGATTCGCGGGATCGTCTTCAATGAGTGTGGCCGTAACGCCTGTGTTGTTCCATGTATTGGGAGCGGTTACCACATCGGGGTAATACTTAGCCCATGTATCCAGCAGGCTGCCGTTACTGGTAAAGGTAATGAGCGTTTTCTCCACTTCCAGTTTTCTGGTCCCGTCCGAAATAACGGGGTATTTTTCGATAGTAACGTCCAGCGATGTATTGTTTGCTGCGGCGTTATCCATCGCTTGCTGCTCTGTAGCGTAACCCGGTCTTAAAATTTCATTGATGGAAAGTTTATACCAGTAATTGCGCTCGATGTCATACCGGTTTTTGTCGGCATCCAGGAGGTCTATTTTATAATAAGTGACTACACCATCGTATCTTCCCTGTAAAATCACGCAGGTATAATCGGTATCGGCGTTTTTGTTTTTACGTTCAAAAGCATATTCGGCATTTGCAGATCCTAACGGATGATAAGCAGTACTGGAAGCCGTATAGGCGTTTCCCGCCGGTTCAGTAATCACTCTTGCGGCAAAAGCGTAATTTTTCGGGTCGAAAGGGGCTACCGTGCCTACGGTAGACATGCGACGCACGGCAAAGCTTCCCTCGGTAAATCTGGTGGTATAGCTATTGGCTGCTACTTCCACGATAATTTTGGCCATGTTGCGCAACAGAGAAACCGTTTGCGACTGGAAGGTGTTGGAGCCGATGCCCGTTACTTCCATGCGCGCCCACATACAGAGGCTTTCACCCTTAAGCGCGGGCACAATCTCCCGCTCGTCTTTTTCATGCAACAGGGCATCGTCGAAGGGGGACAGATCGTAATTGGCGATAAAATGCACGATACGCTTTTGCGAAGTAGCCTTGAGTTGTGCCGAGAACGTTCCGTTGGCCGATGCGGGCGGCGTGCCGGCAGGCGTAGCCGTGGCTTGCGCTTTATAGAGATAATTCCCTTTTTCGTCGAACACCATTATCCAAAGGGAACGGATGGCATTTTCGTCGGCCACCGCTGCACGGGTAGCCACGTTATAAACAGGAACATCCACGGCAAAACGAACGTTCACGTTACCCGAAGCATTATCGGCATCTCCGTTCCCTATTTCGTTGTCGGCACATCCGGTCAGTAGGAAAAGTACCAGGCCCGTTATACCGTATAGATATCTTTTTATTCTCATTGTCATCGTTTTCATCCTTTTGGTTAGTTTTTCACATCACGCACGCAGCGGACATAGGCAGATGAGGAGCTTCCACCCGAACCTCCAGTCATTATGTGAGCGCCACCATTTGTAATATTACTTGAATCCCAATAATATTTCCCGGTCATAATAGATTTTACCACACTTCCCGTTTGGTTTTGCATTTTGTCCACCAATGCTATTTCGGCATCGGTGGGAAGCCGCCAATCCGTATATCTTACAGTGATACCGTTTACTACGGTTTCTTCCCAATAATTAGCACATTGTTGTTGCGCGGAAGTAAAGGAGGAAGGTTGAGTCGCTCCCAACTGGGATGCCAGTTGAAAGGAAGGAGACACTAAGTTGGAAACTTCAGCGGCTGTGGAGGTATATCCGTTTGCATCAAGGGGCGGGAACCCGATAATGGAAGTACCGTCCGGCGAATTGGCCGTAATAATATACATGGCCTTGTTATTCAAACCGTCGCCGGGTGTGAAACCAGTTCTTAAATTAGAGGCTATTCCTTGCTGGTCGGTAATATAATTGGCCGGATATTGGGTTATTTTCACCACCTGGTTCAATGCTGTAATTCCATTAGAAACGGTAAACGAAATGTCTTTCGGCACGTTGTTCGTCGGGATCGTGCTGGTAACGGTAATCTGGCCTATGGCTGGCTGGTCAGGATACACTGTTACATTGGCCGGATTGTATGGTATGGTGGTTACCTTGCCTGTGGCTGCATCCGTATACGTATAGCTTGCTGCGATATTGGAAATGGTGATGGGCAGTTTGGAAGAGGCATACGACAACACCGTGGTGGTTACATTCTGCATTTTACTGGTTTGAGGCGAGACAAACAGATAGTGCTGCTGGGCAATAGCCACCGCCACTTGTTGCGTAGTCCAATCCTTTATCACATAATTACCCGTTAGTTCCACCGGGTTGTCTACCGTCCCTCCCAGTTTATTGATGAAAACCTCTATGTCGTACAAATGATTCCGCTTGAGGCGGTAAAAGTCTTTTTCCACATCATTCTGCGGCCCCTCCGGTTTCTGAAAGTTCACGGGAATCTTGTAATAATAATAGGTAAATTCCGAGGCGCCTGCGGGTACTTTCAGCGGTACGCGGACCATCACATAGGTTTCCTTGGATCGATCGGTACTCCAATCGTTTTCATACGAATATATGGGGTAGGGGTGCGAAATTCCCGGCAACTTCAATGAAGGCATATAAAACACGTCTGCCGGAGTATAATCTGCGTCCGAGTGATACGTTTCAGGCACAGCTGTCCGTCCTTTCATTAACGCTCCGCGTGTGTTGTAGTTTTTTACGGAAATAAGAGGCGTGGCACCGCTTGTTCCGTCTGTCGGTATGTATTGGCTGATTTTTTCACCCTTCAATATTCTTATCCTGATCTTGGAGGCGGCACGTGCCAGATCAACGGTTCCTATATGGGGCGATGCCAATGACACGGCTTTTCCTGCCAGCATTCCATCCATTACAAATTGAGCTGGATTGGATTTTCTGTTGGTCAGCGAAAAATCGAATCCGGTATTGGAGGGTGTCAGTACAACGTTCTTCAGGTCGGCAAGAGATTTCCCTTCCATCTCAGCCCGACTTGGGCCGTTTACCACAATGTACACGTCGTAGCTTTGGGTTCTGTCAAACAAGGCCTCTTGGGAAGACGGCACGGCGATAACGGCTTTTTTTGAATTTACGTCGTACACGGTCTGTTCGGCATACCACACTTGCGTTTCTCCCTGGTAAAAGAACACATCCACTTTCCGGATGGCATTTTCGTTTTCGGCATTGTCATAGTCGCCCACCTCGCCCGCACGGGTAGAGCTTTCCTTCGGGGCAGTGGTTACCAACGAAACGGTCAATTGTTTTTGATCGGCGGGAAGCGGCTCTATCTCGTTATTGCTACATTGAGCCAGTAGCATGGCCATTGTAAGAGTGACAAGTGAAAATATGGAATTGTAAAAAAGTTTCATAGCCTTTACAAAATTATTTTACCGTTTGAGTGATGACATACCTGTTGCCCGGGCCAATACCCATAGGGCCTTCCACAAATTGTCCATCCAGTACGTAATTATCGGGGTCTATTTCCACTCCGTCCACCATCAGGTAAAACTCGGTCGTACGGGCGGTTGTCGTCGGGGGCTTGAGTGCTACCACCTTTATGCTGTATTCCGTGCCGGCAGCTCCGGTAATAGGCGATCCGGGTGCAAAAGCGAATTCCAACCCGTTGGTCAGTGTGGCTGTCCATATTCCTCCGATGGGGCGTGTCATTTTAAACGTGAAAGTGGCTACATCATACGTCGCCCCCGATTCGGCGCTGTAAGGTTGGTTAACCGTCGGCGGTTCAGGTGTCCAATACGAAGCATACTCCATTTCGGCCTCCGAAATATATTCTTTTTGCGATTGTATCAACTCCCAGGGCAATACCGTCAGGGTGATGGTCAGGGCATTTCCTTTTAAAATACAATTCAACCGGTAGAGTGTGTTGCGATAGATAGAGTAGTCTTTCGTTGCCGGATTTTGGTAAACGGGTATGGAATAGGTGATGTCTTCTCCGGCTTTCACCACAGTTATGTCTGCTACCACGGCGTTGGCGTCGGTGGCGTTTTTACGTTCGGCCATATAGGCCGAGAATATGTTTCCGTTAAACGGTGCCCCGGTCTCGTGGGTAACCGTTTGAGTAATGGGGGCGGATGTTTCCGTTATACCTGAGGCGTCGTTCTCCAACACATTATAGGTTTGGTTGGCGTTACGCAGGGTAACGCTTTTTATCCGGTATACATTGGCCGTTTCGAACACCACATTGCCGTTGCTTACATCCTGATTGGTAAGGTTTACCTCCATCTTGGCCAATGTCCGTTTAAGTTTAATGGAAGGGCTTACCAATTGCGGGTTTTGTTCGGTGGTCCCCGGAACAAAGGACACATTGATATACGTTGAGCCTGCCATGGGCATGCCCGAACCGGCGGTTACCTTGTTTTCTAAGTCGGTTGACGAAATAAGGGTATTCAGATATCCTTTTAAACCGGGAGTGCCTGTGAGGGCAGATTTTGAATGGATCGTCCCCAAGTTCCAGGAAGGGTCTTCGTTGGCTATCAATACAAATTCATAATAACCGGTGAGGATCTGGAGATCCATCTGTATTTTGAATATGTTCTGTCCCGTTCCGTCGGCGAATGTATAATTCTTTGCATCTGCGGAAGGAGGGGTAACCCCCGGTTTTACATATAGGATATTGGCAGCCATCTCTCCCGAAGCATTGTCGAACGCCATTACCCGCACGGTCCCTGCCGTACTTTCATTGACGGAGCCGTCTTCAAGCCCTTCGGCATATGTACCGTTCGATTCGTCCCATGTTCCCGCCGCTCTTGTGGTGGCCCGTGTGGGAGAAGGGATGCTCATTTCAATGGTGGTGAGTATCCGGATGGCGGCAGTTTCCTTTTGCTCTGTCGGCACATCTTCTTTCACGCATCCCGTTGTCGTGAGCAAGAGAAGCGAAAACCATGCAACTATTTGAATATATTTTTTCTTTCTCATTGATAAATTATCCCAGTATTACAGGTCTTTTAACCACGTTCCAATCGTTCACGATAATGCTCGTCAACATGTAGGTTGTTTGAGATTCGGGGTTGGGTTCGAAAACAATGATTATATTGAAATCATGATCGCATTCCAGCCGGTACGGAGGTTCTCCCGAATCGCCGCGGTACATGATGATGTCATCCACCAGATCCGCGGAATAAATGACTTTTCCCGTCGTGGTGTCGGTAAGGGTAAAACGGGTATCTCTCCCTTCTGCCAGTTTCATCACCGTGAAATCGGCTTTCAGCATATCGCCGTCCCTGCGGATAGGGTTTGTATAATCGAAACGGGTATCGGGGGCGTAGTCGGCATTGAAATCATAGTTGCCGTTATCGTCCGTAATGACCACGTTGTACGTGTCTTCTTTCGACAGTCCGTGGATGGTAAAACGGATGCGGTTGGTGAACTCCTGCATGTTGAACGAAACCAAATCGAAAATGGATCCCAGGTCCGTGCGGTCCGTAATAACCAACGGTTCAAGCGATGCGTCGTAGTAAAGCGGCAGCGGGTGAGTACTGACTTGGTCGGCCTGTTTTTTCATCGACAGGAACATCTGCTTCCTGGTGGTTGTTCCCTGGATAAACTGTGAAAAATCGTAGGTAGACAGGTCTTCTCCTCCCCACGCCGCAAAAGTGAATTTCCCTATCTTATAAAAGGATGTTTCCAGTAAATAGTCGGCAGACAACGCTAAGCCGGTGGCCGCATATTCTTCTACCAAAACCTCATTCTCGTCAAAAGCAAACACACGCACCTGCTTGATGGCTTTCGGGTAAGAAGGGCCGCTTTCACACGGAGTTTGCGTATAGAACGCAAAGTTAACCCCCTGCGGACATTCACTCAGGTCGTCGTAAATCATCCTGTCGCACCCCGATGGAACCGAAATCAACAGTAATGCCGCTAAGAATATATAGGATTGAAATTGTCTCATATCGTTTTAATTATTGCCGTTATAGCTTTAACGACTCACTTTGCCGTTTTAGTTTTTGTGAGCAGCAGCCCAACAAAGCGCTGCTGCCCTGGTTTCCGTTTCGTGCACGGAAAGGCATGGGATTATTGCAGGATAATGCTACCCCGTTGAACCAGGTTCCAGGGAAGGACTACCGCTTCAACCCGCATATAGGTTTCGGTGGGTTCAATGTTAGGATCATCGGGATCGGGATAATTGGGGCTATCCGGGTCTTCTTTTGGCAAGTTCGGGTCGTTGGGATCGGAGGAATCCCAGGGGAAGCCAATCTTTGCAAATCCTTTGATGTCTAACATATAGGCATTGTTACGACGTGTGCTGGCATTCACAACCACCTTGTCGTCAGTATCCAGTGTTTGACGGTTCCATAATGCACGGTACCCGCATTTCCCGTCTTTATACGTGTAAGCAAACTGACCGGGAGCCGAAGTGCTGGAAGCCGCAGCGTCCGGAGTTTCATATAACACACCGTCTTGTATACCCATGTAAAAAGTAGTTCCTTTTTTAGCGCTACCCCAAACAAGTTCTTTTAGCGCATATACAAGGTAACCTTCTTGAGAGACACCGTCTCCTTCAGTTCCTGCAACAAAGGTTGTGGGGTTGTACCATTTTCCGGTACCTGCCTTGGCTACAAAGTTTTTAGCCGTACCATCCACGCCCAACACTTTTTCGGGAGTGTAATATCCGTATACTTTTGCATAGGCAAAACGATAGAACCCTTGTTCTTCAATGGCACCACCGGCAACGAAGTTGGACAATGCGCCACTGTTTTCCATAAAATAAAATACTTTGGTATCTGCGCTTTCCGGTGTTGCGCCAGCCACGTTTACATCCTTGGCGGTTGATACATCCGCGGGGACTCCGGAAACGCCCAGGCGGACCAATCCGGCTGCAACGGCAGCATCAGCGTCTTGTGTGGGAGCGACGGTGTGAATGGCCGATTTATAATCGGTATACTGATTGTTGTCAGCGACTTCCATGGTTCTGAAACCCGCATTGTCGCGGAACAAGTATGTTTTGGTAGCGCCGTTCACAGCGGTAAAAGTAACCTCCGATACGGTAGCAACCTTGGTTGTTCCCTGCATCACATCACCGGAGAAATCAGCAGCCTGGCGGACAATACCTTTAGCCACTACTCTTTCCACTTCAATTCCGGTGAAAACGTTTTTCGTCTGATCCGTACCGGCCAGGCAAGCATCTTTAGTAATATTGGGTAGAATATTACCGTTGAAAGCCTTGGATGTCATGGTGAAGTTAGGGCTGGTTAATCCGGATAACGCACCGCTATATTCAGTGGCGGCTGTGGCCGTGGCATCGCCCGGGGTAACGCTGTTTTTGTTAAAGATCAGCGCCATGGTTTGGGCTCCGGCTGTGGTTGGCCAGGGGGCTGTTTTATATATCCCGGTTTCATGCCAGAACGTACCATCAGCACTTCCCGTTGCCGCCGGCGACCATGTGGCATTGCCTGCGGTTGAAAGCATTTCCAAGGTAGCCAGCACCTGTTCTGCCGGTGTACCGGCATTGTCACTCTGGTTATCCGTCAGCGCCCTGGTCTGAATGCCCTTTAAAGCGACATTCACACTTGCATAGGTGTTCCCTTTGGTGGTCACATCCGGACCCTCTTCGTTATTACAGGCCGTCAAGCCAAATACTATGGCAGCCATCATTAGAACCTTAATTGCTTTTCTCATTGTTTTAATGAATTTAAAATGAATAATTGATTGATTAGTATCTCGTTTTCTAGCTTTAATCTTTCGTTGTTTTAATTAATTCTTCCAAATTGGCTTTCGCGTCTGCGTCTCCGCGGGCAGCGGCTTTTTCAAAATATTCTTTTGCCTTTGTCGGATTGTTCATGCGAGCATAGGCCACGCCCAGGTTGTTCCACGAGCGCGGGTCGTTTTCTATTTTGTTCAGGCGGTCAATGGCTGCCTGATGGTTGCCTCCCTCGATATCGGCGGCTGCCGAGTTGAGAATGGCAATGGGTTCGTTGGGATACAGGCGTGTGGCAATATCAAACACTTCCTTGAATTCTTTGCTGTTTTCAGGGTAGGTCTGTGTCACCAGATACATTTCGTTCAAGCTCAACAGTTTCGGATTGGTGCGTATAACTTCCTTCGCCTCTTTCACACTGAATGCGCGCACGTTATAGGCAATGGTGTAATCGGTTCTGCGTAACGGAGGATAATAGTTTTCCAGCAACGTGCGGTAGGTCTGCCCTTTCGAGAGTTTTTTCAGTTCAGCGTCGCGCGAATCGGGATTGGCTACATTATTAATGATGCCCAATATTTCGTCTCTGTCGGCTAACGCCGATTTTTCTACCGCTTGTTTCAGCCCGTCCCAGTCTTCACCGTAACCAGTCACTTTAAACCGGCTTCGGCTAATGCCGTGCGCGTTGCTCAGATAATCGGCAAACGAGTTGGCGCGGCGGTCGGACAAAGCACGGTTGGAGTTATGGTTCCCTTCAGGCGAAGCATATCCCGATACGGTAAATTCGGTAATATTCAGATCTTTGTTTCCTTTCACCTCGTTGATGACCCTGTCCACGCGGTCAAATTCGGCAGCGTTGTTTTTGTAGTTGCGTACCAGGTCGTGTTTGCCCACCACATAATTGAATGTCGCCGTATGGCGATCTGAACGTGCTTTCACCGGTTCCACTTCAGGAACGATGTATGTCAGCTTGTATGTGGGCATGTAAGGTTCGCGCAGCACCCTGTCTGTCAACAATTGCTCCCCGCTGCCTTTATCGCACTCGGCACAGCCGGTAGCGTTTTTAACCAGCTTCAGCGAAGCATCGCTCATCCAGCTTTCAAGAGGTACAGCGGCACTGTAATTGATAGTCTGACGCGTGTTGTTATTGCGTTTCAAGACTGTCCGGGGTGTCTCGGCAAACACGGGGTCGCCGTTTAATACCCGCGCCCGTTCCACCATTTTTTGGCGTCGTCCGCCATTGACCACGGCAGGAGGCAAAGCCCGGCTCTGCGTTCCCTTATTGGCTGTGAGAACGGGAGTGAGGGTAAGCATTTCGTCGGAGCCTATCTTTAAGGCGTCCAACACAATATCCATGTACACCGAAAGGGTGTTGTTTTCTTTTATGCCGGTGAGGTTCTCTACCGCAACCTGCCCCAGGTAGACTCGTTGCCCGTATGCCGCAGTTGTAACTCCGAGAAACAGGGCAACCGGTAAGATAAATATGTGTGTAAATGTTTTCATCGCCGCTTATTTGAGAAAATAAATGAGTGACAGGGCCGCTTTGGTTACGCCCCAGTAGTTGTACTTGCCTTCGCCGAGTTTTGTCCCACACTCGGCACACGGGTATTTGTCGTAATGGATACGGGCGAAGCCGCCGCCCAGACCTGCTTCAAAGTTCCATCGGGGGCTTAGTATCCATTGATGGCCGTAACTGATACCTCCGCCGTACAGATACCCTTCGTAACGGCGGTCTTTAAACTTCTCCAGACGCCCCACGGGAATATCCCAATTACCGATGTTGAATTGCGCTCCGTGAGCGTGAAGGCCGAGGAAGTGACCGTTGAATCGCTCGCAAAACCAGTATCGGAACTCGGGTTGTGCCAACCAATGCTTGGCTTTTCGGTTGTCTTTAAAATCCCAAAGGTTAAAGCCTCCACCCAATTCGAGTGAGGATTTCTTTCCGAGGGAGAATTCTAGCCCTACGTTAGGCGACGCGGCAGCTCCCCAATAAGCAAAATTGGTCTTAACCGCCGCTTTTTGAGCGTTTAGCGTAAATAAACTACACATAAATGCGATAACCGTAAAAAGAATACTGTGCAGATAATTCTTAAACATATTTTGAAAATGTTTTTTTGAGCTTATGTTCATTTGACTGATTGAACGATGCAAAAGAATCAAATATTATCGACCTATCTATCAGACCGTTAATTTTGTTTTTACTTTATTGTAAAAATGAAAAACAGCTACGTTAATTGATCTTGGCGACGGCTGCAAATTTAAAATGATAACCCATCATACGAAAAGAAATAACGGACAAAAAATATAGAAAATAGGACATTTTGAGCTCGTGAACCGATCAACTGTTTGCCTTTCGGATCTCCGACGGGGTTTTTTTAAAATAGCGGCGGCAATAATTACTGAGTTGTGTATCAGAACAGAACCCCAACTGTGGTGCGAGGATTTTAAGTCCGTCTTCAGACTTCATCAGCTCCAGTTCTACCTGTTGTTTATTCTGTTCCAGTAGCCATTGCTTGGGGGCGATCTGGAAGTATTGCTTGAAATGGCGTCTGAAGGTACGTTCCGTCATATTGCAGGCTGAGGCCAGTTCAGCCACTGTTTTCACCTCCCGGCTTTTTTGCTTCACCATAATTATGAATGGATTGTTTCCCCGGATAAGGGAATGAAAAAACTGGGCGTTCTCCTCTTTGGTGAAAAAAGCCCGCATAAGAAAGAACCATTCGCTTTGCTTGATGTCTTGTAAATGGGCACAATACATTTTGTGGGCGATGTAGAATCGCATTCCGTTCAGGTAGTCCGTGATCTGCGGTAGTATGGGCAACTTTTCGATGCAGTGGGTCTCTTTCGGAATGTATTTGCGGAGTTTGATGAGCGAAAACTCATCACACCGTATATGTGGATTCTCGAACATCAATATTATGGATTCCGTGTCGCCCAGCGTGATGCCTGTATAGGTGTACTGTTCGTTCAGGGAGTACATGTTTCCTGCCGTGAGCCGGTGGGTCTGGTCGTAACAGCAGTTGATCTCCACCTCTCCTTTCAGCATGAAGACAAAAGCATACAACCCTTTTGAGTCTATAATGATACGATGGTGGGCGGGCAACTCGTGTACCTTAAAAAGAGAACGTACCTCGGAAAGGTAGTGCCGGCATTGTTGGTGTTCATTGAAGTAAAGTATGTCCATAAAAGATCTTTTTATATGTTTCTGAAATTAAACCCTTGTTACAGGAACTCCAGGCCTTATCGGGAACCCTTGTTGTCCTCTATGGCTTCGTTTCTTATTTCTGTGGGACTTGAACCAATTTTTGTCTTACAGAAATACGCCAAATGCGACATGTTGCAAAATCCTGTAATCGACACAATTTCATTAATGGGTATATTGGTATTTTGCAAATAATGTATAACTTCATTTTTCTTGATTAAGAATAACCATTGCTTGGGTGTAGTGTCAAATATCCGTTTGAAATACCGGGTAAATGTCTTAGTGGATTTGTAACCGCAGCGCCTGGCGAGATCCTCTATGGAACCGGAGTTCTTATAATGCATTAGAACCCGTTCGATGAAATCCACTTCCATTTCCGATTTATGGTTGTATCTTATTATATTCACGGAAAGTAAATCCTTTGCGTTATCACTGGAAATGGTCTTGTATTTACCGTTGTCAAAATGTAACACACACTCCACAACACCATGGTAAGACGTATTTTCGCGATTCCCCTGCTTCTGGATATTATAGGCTTCCGGTATAATATTTTTTGTTAATTCTAGAACATTCATAATAGAATAGACCTGTTTTGTATGCAAAAATTAACTTATCTCGATTTCGAATAAAAATTAACTTATGGACGGGCAAAATTATTTTTAATATAACTGAATTTTGAATACGTGTCCTTTTTTTATAGGTTTTTGGGTATTTATTCCACATAATGCCGGGGCATGTGTGTGTCGAGCATCGCCACGGTTACAAAAAAATCCCCTTATTTGAGGATCTCAAATAAGGGGATAAAACCAGATAACCTTATCCGCGGTTGTTCAGAAATATTTTGCTTTATTTGCTTAATTCTATCACGGCGGGAATTTTAAAGGTTTGTCCTGCCGTAACCTTTACCGGAACTTCCCGGGTTTGGTATCCCGATGTGGTTTTTGTTACAAACTTAATGGTCCAGTCGCCCGGTTGCAGGCAGATAAAAGCAAAATATCCTTTGTCTGTACCATCAATGGCCCCTGCAATTTTCTCGGCAATGGTATACAACTTGGTCGTGCCGTTCGTAATCTCGATATATCTGACAGCGGTGGCCGGATGCACATAACCCGAAACATTGCCTCCGAAAGCCTCCACAAAAGCGCGGACATAGGGTTCGGGATCGAAGTTGAGATCTAAACTCACCGATTGTGCTGCATCAATATCTACGACAAAAGAATAATCTTCGCCTGCCTCGATGTCCCAGTCCACTGAAAAAGTGAAGCTTCCGTTGGTCTTCAATGTGGATGTGTTGCCTGTAACCAGAGATTTTACCGAACAATCGCTGCCCAGGTTAAACCTCACTTTCGTGATATTGCAAGCTGAAATTTCCTGATCGACCAACACTTTGTATTTTCCGTTCATGAAATCGAGCAAATTCACAACACCCGCGCTTTGCAGGTTCAATTTCATCCATCCGTCCTTTACTTGGGCACTTCCTTCCATTGTATTCCCCACATACACGTCAATACCTTGAATGTCGATGTTTACCTGACTATACAAAAACGAAGGGGCATCCGTCAATTTCAGCTGAAACGTTGAGGTTGTTTCAGGCATATCGTCATTCGAGCAGCTTGTTCCCGCCAATAATAATAAAGCGAAAGCAGCCGTCAGGACAAAAAACGATTTTGATAGTTTTTTTTTCATAAGCTAAAGTTTAAAAATAAGTAATACTTAAATGGTTATTGGTAAATGCAAATTTCTGCATTTTTGGGGATCGTTTATGGAAAGTTGCGTTAAAAAAAGAAAAATTGGTGTCAAAATGTACACAATCTTGCTCTCTGATTTATTCCTAATGTGTGTCGGTATTTTTTTACGGTTACCGCAAGTTTGTATATTTGAAGAAATGTTGTATTTTTGCAAGCCCGAATTGTTAGCTCAGCTGGTTTAGAGCGCTGC
>ENA-UOOE01002386-UOOE01002386.1-fermentation-metagenome-genome-assembly--contig:-NODE-2386-length-13541-cov-6.039374_pt1 | contig 13541 bp, 13 predicted proteins | sample MGYA00245776_ERZ724021 | MGnify/ENA primary metagenome ERZ724021 (study PRJEB28704, sample SAMN03018321) | fermentation metagenome | biome: anthropogenic terrestrial biome; feature: soil; material...
TCAATCAGGTTCTGAAGCGGGCAAAGGCGGAAATTGAGACCAATGTAAGAAGATACTTTTAAAGGGCAGTTGGCAATGCACAACTGCCTTTCTTAATACGCTTTACAGAATGGGAGTCCTGTGAGCTTTTATCGGACTACCCGATCCAGGCGGAAGCACGCCAGGATCATTTGTATTTTTTCCGTTCCCTGTTCTGTGATCTGAAAGCGATCTTCCTGTGATGAGGGACAGATATAATCCAAATCCCGAAGGGTCATGATGGTCTCCCATACCTGTGGCATATTCCGATGCCGAAAAAATGCCATCAGATCCTTTATGGACATTTCAGCCCGGTGACGGTATAATTGACACAGAATATCCGTTGCGTACAGGTATTGGGTCTGCCCGATTCCCTGTAATATAATGGGTATGAAATCAAACTGTTTCCGCACCTGGGTTTCCTCCTTTGTTGAAAGATGGATATTTAATTATTATGCTTTTCACCGTAAAATATTCCATTGGGGGAAGAAAAGCGGGAAAAGTATAACGGAAAGTGTTTGGTTCCTTGATGTTGAATGATTAAGAGCATTCCTTAAGTCATTCGGATGAGCGGGGTATTTCCTTGTGAACAGTAAACAGTATGAGATATTGGCTCTGACGCTTCGCTATTGGTTTGTATTTTTGTTGGCTTATGTTTTTATTCAGGCAACATACCGAACCTTGCGGGGCGTCATGTCCGGAAAATCGGACAGGCGTTCCACCGGCAACATTCCCTTTATATTGACTTTATTCTCTCTGAGTGCCTTTGGGTTGCTGGCCTTCCGGGATCCGTCCGGTTTTGATAAAGATACGGCGTTGCTGGGTGTCCTTGTCTCGGCGATGATCCTGTTTCAATTTTACTTTCTGTACTATGTATTCCGGGGCATGGATGAAATCCTTCTTTTGATGGTGGATACACTTGCCATACTGGGCTTTGTCATTTTACAGAGACTTACGCCGACGCTTGCCCTGCGTCAGGCGGAATGGTTTGCTGCCGGCAATATTGTCCTTTTTCTGGCCATGCTGGTGATTCCGCACATCCGCAAGCCTGGCTGGCTGCTTACTCCCCTGATGGTGCTGGGACCGGCGATCGTGTTTCTGGTGGCATTTTTTGGGGAAAAATCAGGTGGCGCGACCAGCAAACTGCCCATCGGAGATTTTTCCATACAGCCGGCAGAGTTTGCCAAGGTGATTTTTATCGTCGTGCTGGCTTACTCGCTGGAGGAAATGCAAACATTCCGGCAGCGAATCCCGGCATTGCTGTTTGCGATGTTTTCCATTCTTGGGGTGGCAATGCAGAAGGATCTGGGAGGTGCACTGCATTATTTTCTGGTGTTTCTCTTTATGTATTATATTGCAACCAGCGACTGGCTGGTTACCGCTGCTGCGGCTGGCGCCGGCATTGCTGCGTCGGTGATTGGGTATCACCTTTTTTCCCATGTTCAGGTGCGGGTGGAAGCCTGGAAAAATCCATGGGCGGATGTGGGAGGCAAAGGCTATCAGGTCGCTCAGTCCCTGATGGCCATGGGCAGCGGCGGCTGGTTCGGGATGGGCTTGAATCTTGGAGAACCGTATGCTATTCCGGCGTCCCGCACGGATTTTATTTTTGCCGCCATATGTGAAGAGTTCGGTATCCTGGTTGGAGGCATGGTGATTGGGTTATATATTCTTATTCTGATCCGGAGTATGCAGAAGGCTCTTCATGCACACCGGGCTTCCGACACGCTGCTTGCAAGCGGTGCTTCAATTTCCCTGGCAATTCAGGCTTTTATTATCATCGGGGGAGTGATTAAGATGATCCCTCTCACCGGCATCACCCTTCCTTTTGTGAGCTATGGGGGAAGCTCCATGATCGTCAGTCTCAGCATGATCGGTATCGTGGAAGGGGTATCCGTCAGAAATGACCGAACCGCCCGGGAGGAAGGGCAGGGGGATGGGACCGACGAGGAAAAATCGGATGAGGATGAGGATACATGAAGCATATAAAACGCAATGTTCGCAGCTCTTTGTTTGCACTGCTGGGGCTTTTTCTGATTTTAACCGGATATTACTTCTATAATCTATTCGTTTACAGTGACCGATGGTTTTCGGATCCCAACAACACGAGAATCAAGATCGATATGGATAATCCCTCCATTCTGCCGGGCAATCTTCAGGATCGGAACCAAAACGTGCTGGTGGAAACAAAGTCCACTATCCGAAAAGATGGAAAGACCACCTATTATCGCAGTTACCGGGACAATTGCCGCTATGCGGCTCATGTGATCGGTTCCAAACGATACGGCATCGGTGCCGAGGCGCTCTATATCCGTTATCTTTTGGGATACAACAATAATCTGTTTGAGCGGATCTATCAGAAAGCATTTCTGGATCAGGAGGTGGGCAACAATGTGATCCTGACCATTGACATGCAGCTTCAGAAATACATCAATGAAGTGATGGGCTCCCGCAAAGGAAGCGTTGTACTTATGGATCCCCGGAGTGGTGAGATCCTGGCGATGGTCAGTCTTCCGTCCTTTAACCCTGCACAGGAAACAGAGGAGCCGGGGGAAGAAAGCCTGCTGAATAAGGCATCCTATGGAAGATATCCTCCCGGATCCATCATGAAAGTAGTCACAGCTGCAGCAGCATTGGAGTCCGGAAAAGATATCAGCAGGGATACATTGGACTGCAAGGGCTCTACGGACATTGGAGGCATCACGATCAACTGCTATGGCCAGGAAGCACACGGCATGGTGGATCTTCCCCGTGCCATGGAGGTTTCCTGCAACGCCTACTTTGCAAACCTGTCCCTGGATATGGGATGGAAGCAATTGCGGGAGACCGGTGAGAAATTCGGATTCAATAAAAATTTTCTTTTTTCGGATATCAAGACGGTCAAAAGCCAACTGCCTCTGACCAGGGACACCAGCCGGAAGGAACTGGCATGGTCCGGCGTCGGCCAGGGCAAGGTCCTGGTTTCTCCTCTCCATGTTGCCTTGATTACGTCGTCCGTGGCAAACGGCGGGGAAGTGCCGGATCCGAAGCTGATTCATGGAATTCAGACACGGAACGGCAACATTCGGTACCTGCCGTCGCATGGCACGCTGTCGACACCTGTATCTCCGGAAACAGCAAAGAAGCTGACGGATATGATGGTTCAGGTTGTGGAAAACGGTACGGGGCGGAACGCACGAACGACCGGTATGATCATTGCCGGAAAAACCGGAACGGCGGAAACAAAGGAAGATCAGAGCCCCCATTCCTGGTTTATGGGATTTGCTCCTGCAGATAATCCTACACTGGCTATTGCCGTTGTCCTGGAAAACGCAGGCACCGGAGGTGCAAAAGCTGCCACCGTGGCCGGAAAAATACTTCGAAAAGCCATTCGGCTTGGATACTGATAAATAAAGGATGATCTGGCATGAACAAAGAGATGGAAACCAAGCTGAAAAATCTCCCGGATACCCCGGGAGTCTATATTATGAAAGACCAAAACGGCAAAATCATATACATCGGAAAAGCGATTTCCCTGAAGAACCGGGTCAGACAGTATTTCAGGACCACGCACACCGGGAAAGTGGGAGCCATGGTGGCCAATGTATCCGATTTTGACTATATTCTGACGGATACCGAAGTGGAAGCATTGATTCTGGAATGCAATCTCATAAAAAAGCATCGGCCCAGGTATAATATTCTGCTGAAAGATGACAAGCACTATCCCTATATCGAAGTCACTGCAGAGGAGGAATATCCCCGGATCCGCCTGACAAGAAAGATAAAAAAGGATAGGAACAAATACTTCGGCCCGTATACCAGTGCAAGAGCGGTTCGGGAAACCATGGAAGCCATTCGGAGAATTTTTCCAATCCGCACCTGTAACCGTAAGATCCGGGAAGGGCAGCCGGCAGAACGCCCCTGCCTCAACTATTATATCCGACAATGCTGGGGCCCTTGCCGCGGGAATGTGAAAAAGTCGGATTATCAGGCCATGATCAAAGATGTCTGCCGCTTTCTGGATGGCAGACAGGAGGATCTTCTGGACGAATTCCGCAGGAAGATGACGGAAGCATCTGAAAATCTGCAGTTTGAACGGGCGTCCGTCCTCCGGGACCAGATCCGAGCGGTGGAAAAAATACTGGAAGGGCAGAAGATTATCTCCACATCCATGGAGGATCAGGACGTGATTGCCCTGTTCCAGGGCTTCAATCGAACAGCTGTCCAGGTCTTCCTGATACGCGGCGGCAAGCTGATCTCATCCGAGCGCCACATTCTTGAGGAAACCGGGGAAACGCAGCAGAAGGACATCATTGGTTCCTTTCTCAAACAGTTTTATGCCGACTCCACTTTCTTTCCCAGGGAGATCTGGATCCAGCAGGATATTGATGATCATAAAGTCATCGAGGAGTGGCTTTCGGAAAGAAAAGGAAGCAAGGTAACCATTCGCTGCCCACAGCGCGGAGAAAAGCACAAGCTGGTTCAGATGGCCGAACGGAATGCAGAGGAGACACTTAAGACCTATGAGCGAAAGGAAGAACGGGAAAAGGAACGTACGGAAGGGGCCGTATTGGAACTGAAGGAAGCATTGAGTCTGGAACATGCGCCGGTCCGTATGGAGGCCTTTGATATTTCCAATACCCAGGGCGCCCAGTCCGTTGCTTCCATGGTGGTATTTGAGAACGGAAGGCCGGCCAGGAAAGAATACCGGAGGTTCCGGATAAAAATGGTGGAGGGACCCAACGATTTTGCAAGTATGGCTGAAGTCGTGGAAAGGCGATTTCGGAGGGGACTGGAAGAAAGAAAAAAGCTGAAGGAAGAAGGCAGGAATTTTTCGGAGGGTAAGTTTTCCAAATTTCCGGACCTTATTATTATCGACGGCGGCAAGGGACAATTGGGAGCCGCACTGGGATCCATGAGTAAGCTGGGGGTGGAGTGCATTCCGACATTCGGTCTGGCCAAGGAATTTGAAGAACTTTATGCCCGGGGGGAATCGGATCCCATTATCCTGCCGAGACGTTCCAATGCCCTTCACCTTGTCCAGAGAATCAGGGATGAAGCACACCGATTTGCGATTACCTTCCATAGGAGTCTGCGGGATAAAAACGACCTTCATTCCGTATTGCTGGATGTTCCGGGCATTGGTCCCAAAAGAATGAGAGAATTGATGAAGGCCTTTGGATCCGTGGAAAGGATGAAGCAGGCTGACCCGGAGGAACTGTCCAGGGTAAATGGGATGAACCATAAGGCTGCGGAATCTCTGATCCGCTTCTTCCGGGGCTGACATCTTTCCGGCAAGGTTGGCAGACCATGTTGCTGGACAGGGGAAATCAGAAAGTATATACTGAAACAGGCGAAAGCCTTTTGGTGTGACAGAGCAAAAAAGACCTGCGGTGAAACAGCTGCAGAAACAGGAGGCAAAAATGGCAAAAAAATTGTATCTGTCGGAAACGGATAAAAAGATCAGTGGTGTTTGCGGCGGAATAGGAGAGTATTTCGGGGTGGATTCCACCCTTGTGCGCCTGGTCTGGGTTGCCATTTCCCTGGTACTCGGATTCGGAATAGGGGGATTGATCCTCTATATCCTGGCCAGTCTGATCATACCCAAACGACAGGAGAATACTTGAATACACGGAGGAAAAAGAGTTGAAATATCGTTTGATTGCCGTCGATCTGGATGATTCTCTTCTGGATCATCACCAAAGGATCAGTGAAAGGAATAAGCAGGCTCTCCGGGCCGCACAGGAAATGGGAACCCACGTAACCGTTGCGACAGGGAGAATACCGGATTCTGCCATGCCTTTTATACGGGAATTGAATGTAGCGGTACCGGTTATCGCTTATCAGGGCGCATACATCAAGGATACCATGACCGGAAAAACTTTGATGAAATATCCGATTCCAATGGAGTATGCTCACCAAATCCTGGAGAAGTGCAAAGAGGACAATCTTTATACACAGGCTTATGTGGAGAATAACTACTTCTTCGAACAGGAATGCCCGTACAGCCAGCTCTATCGACGGATAAGCGGATTGAAGGGCAGAGCGGTGGGGGATTTGAGGACCTTTCTGAAGGAAGAGCCCGCCAAAATACTGATCATGGATGAGTCGGAAAGAATATCCTCTTATTTCCAGCTGTTTCGGGAATGGTTCGGCGGAAAATTGCAGGTTACGGTTTCCAAGCCGATCTTTCTGGAGCTGACTCATATCCATGCGACAAAAGGGAATGCCTTAAAGCAGCTTGGCTCCATGCTGGGTATCCCCCGGGAAGAAATCATCGCAATCGGAGACAGCTACAACGATCTGTCCATGATCGAATACGCAGGTCTTGGGGTAGCAATGGGAAACGCTCCGGATCCTGTAAAAGCCTCTGCGCAATATGTAACGTCAGGGAATGACGAGGATGGCGTGGCTGAGGTGGTGGAGCGATTTGTATTGAAGAGGAGGGGTTTAGAATGAGCAGCATCCCGATTGATCACCTCATCCAGGCTCTGGACCTGAATGTGATCTACGAGGGGAAGGCCAAGTCCGTGGACATCGGAACCAGTGATATAAACCGGCCTGGTCTGCAGCTTGCAGGATTTTTTGATTATTTTGCCAGGGATCGGATCCAGGTCATCGGAAAGGTGGAGATGACGTACCTGGATAGTATGGATCCGACGATTCGGGCAGAACGTCTGGACCGCTTTATCGGTTCCGGCATTCCCTGTCTGATTATTTCCCGGAACATGGACATTCCCCAATATCTGCTGGATTCTGCCAGAAAATTTGGCTGTTCCGTTCTCCGGTCCAAAAAAGTTACCACAAAACTGATTCATAAACTGATCAGCTATCTGGATTCCGAATTGGCACCAAGAATTACACGCCACGGGGTTCTGGTGGATGTATACGGGGTGGGGATCCTGCTGATGGGCGAAAGCGGCATCGGCAAGAGTGAAACCGCTTTGGAGCTGATTAAGCGCGGACACCGTCTGGTGGCGGACGATGCGGTGGAAATCAAGAAAGTAGCTGAGAACCGTCTGATTGGTGATTCTCCTGATTTGATCCGGCATTTTATGGAGATCCGGGGCATTGGCATCATAGATATCAAGGCAATGTATGGTGTCGGGGCGGTCATCAACAGCAAGGCAATCGATATCGTGGTTTACTTGGAGTTCTGGGACAACAACAAGGAATATGACCGCCTGGGCCTGCATGACGAATACACCGAGATTCTGGGAGTCAAGCTTCCAAAAATTGATCTGCCCGTCCGACCGGGAAGAAACCTGGCCATTATTGTGGAAGTGGCGGTCCGGAACTGGAGACTGCGGCATATGGGATACAATGCCGCACAGGAACTGGATAATCGATTGAATTCGCTGATACAAAACAGCGACGACAAGCAGGACTGAACCGGAGACATCCATCGCCGGGAGAAAACCTGGCATACCCTGGCAAGCCGACTAATATAAATGAAATAAGCGATTTTGCCAGGGAGGGAGAAATTGGATGCGGCGATGGAATCACGGTAAAGTGTTACCCGTTCTCTTATTGTGTCTCTCATTATTGTTTCTGCTGGCTGCTCCGCCTTTTCTGTTCCGCAGACTGAAAGATAAAAGGGCAGAGGATCCGTTTGAACCGGAAAAGCCCGAATGGACCGGGATTCTCACCCTTTGGGATATTCCCTATATCTCCACTGGAAAGGGAAGTACTGCCAGATGGCTGGAAGGTCCGATCCGTCATTTTGAAAAGGATTATCCCGGTGTATTTATTGATGTCCGGTCTCTTTCCACGGAAAGGCTGGCAATGTACCTGAGCGGGGGCAAATCAAATGATTTGCTGCCGGATATGATTTCACTGGGGATTTATGAGCAGCCCATACCGGAGGATGATTTGGTGGATTTGCTTCCGGGCTTTCCGGAAAAGGAACTGGATGGAATCCGTGATATTGCCGTGGAGCGTGTCCTGTCCGGAGACAGGATGATCGGCGTTCCGTGGATGATGGGATCCTATGGGCTGGCAGTGAAGGAAGAGGCCTTTTCGGACGAAGATTTAACATCTTCGTCGAAAACCCTTGATTATTCATCCCTGAATACTCTGGTGAAGAAGATGTCTTTCCCAAAAACGTCCGACGGGAAGAAAAAGGATTGTTACGGATTCTGTTCCTATGCAGACAGCAGCCGCCCCATTCTGAGTATGATTTATGGAAAAGATGGGAAAATAGAAGGGGATGACGGTTTCTCCCTGCTGGAGCGCTGGAGCCGGGAAGAAGGGATCCTGCCTCCGGATTGGGAGCAATTCTCTTATTCCACGGCTTTTCGTTTGTTTGCCGTTGAGCAGCAGACAGGGGTTCTGCTGGGAAGCAGTAAAATCATCTGCGATAACCGGAGCCTGCAGCAATCCGGTAAAGGTGTGGCGATGCAGGTTTTTCCTGTCCCCATGGAGAAAGGCGGGAAATTCTATCAGGATCAGATTGCTGCCTATGGAGTGTTACGACAGGATTCTTCTGAAAAGCAAAAGCTTTCCATTCTTTTTCTGCGAAGTCTTCTGGAAGAAGATACGCAAAAACAGCTGGTGGATCTGGGTATGTTTTCTGTTCGGAAAGACCTGCAGTTATACGCAGAAGATGAGGAAATGAAGATCCTTGAGGAATCCTTGTCACAGGCTGCAGCCGGTCCCTTTGGAGAAAACCGGGATCGGATCAATGCTTTTTGGGAGAAGCAGAAAAACAGGGAACCTGCCCCTGTCGATTGATGTTTTATAAAGGAATTCAATACGGAACAGCCAGATATCATTTTAATAACAGGAGTTTCAGAATATGAATCTTGATAATGTATTTGGAGCACTGAGTAAAATCCTTCCGCAGGATCAACTGCTGCGAAAGGAAAGCATGAAACGGCACACGTCCTTCCATATCGGGGGACCGGTGGATCTTATGATTTTACCGGAAAAAACGAAACAAATACAGGATGCCCTGATGATACTGAGGGAAAACGATGTACCGTTCATGATAATGGGAAACGGCACCAACCTTCTGGTGCGGGACAAGGGCATTCGCGGAGCCGTTATCAAGTTGGCGACGGATCGGTTCAGCCATGCAGAAGTAAAGGGAGAGACGATCCGGGCCCAGTCCGGCATCCTGTTATCTGCCCTGTCCGGACTCGCACTGCATTCCAGCCTGACCGGACTGGAATTTGCCAGTGGAATTCCGGGGTCGCTGGGTGGTGCAGTTGCGATGAACGCCGGAGCATACGGGGGAGAAATGAAGGATGTGGTTCAAAAAATTTCTATACTGGATGAAAATGGGAAGCAGACCGTATTGCAGGGGGAACAGATGGCACTTGGTTATCGGACCAGCATTGTTCAGAACAGCCGGAAAATCATTCTGGAAACTTTTTTATCGCTGAAGAAAGGCGATTATGAGGAATCCCGGAAAATGATTCGGGATCTTACCAAAAGGCGGCAGGAGAAACAGCCCCTGTCGTATCCCAGTGCCGGGAGTACTTTTCAGCGGCCTGTTGGATACTATGCAGGCAAATTGATACAGGATGCGGGGTTACGGGGACTCCGGGCAGGGGATGCCCAGATCTCGGAACTGCATTCCGGATTTATCATCAATCTGGGAAATGCAACAGCCCGTGATGTCCTTGAGTTGATTGATCAGGTGAAAAAGCGGGTCCGGGAGCAATCCGGCGTGGAATTGCAGCCTGAGGTTCGTATCGTAGGGCAGGAGTAGGGAAACAGGAGGATGCTTTTTGTATCATATCATAGCGGATTATCATACACACACACGGTATAGCCATGGAAAAGGCTCCATTCTGGACAATGTGGAGGCAGCCCGTAAAAAGGGGCTGAAACAAATTGCCATTTCGGATCATGGATTTGCTCATATGGGATTTGGTATGGCTCTTTCCGATATCAGCAAAATGAGAAAGGAGATCTGCAGCCTCAACCGGCGTTTTTCCGATATTGAAATCCTGATGGGGATTGAAGCAAACCTGACCGGCATGGATGGAACCATCGATATACCGGACAGTGAGCAGAATGCGTTTGATATGATTCTGATGGGGTTTCACAAGGCAGTAAAACCTGCCTGCATACGAGATGGATGGCAGCTTTTTGTTCGCAACGGGCTGGACAAGCTGTTTCCCTTTCGCAGGGAAGAACTGACGCAAAGAAATACAGAAGCCATGGGAAAAGCCATGGAACGGTATCCAATAAGAATTCTGACCCATCCCGGTGCAAAGATTCCCATCGACTCCGCAAAGCTGGCAAAGACAGCGGCAAGAACCGGCACCGCCCTGGAGATCAATGCAAGCCATGGCTATATGACAGTGGAATATGTCCGGACTGCGTTGAAGGGAGGGGCTTTTTTTGCAATCAGCAGCGATGCCCATGTGCCGGAGAAGGTCGGCGTATTTGACAGGGCCATCGCCATCGCAGAGGCAGCCGGTGTGCCCCCGCAGCGCATCATTAATACGGAAGAGTACATACGGCATTATTCTTTATGATTAGGGTCAAGAATAGGAATGGGAGGCACTCATGCGTTTCATCATTGTGACCGGTCTGTCCGGAGCAGGAAAAACTCTGGTGATACATTATCTGGAGGATATGGGCTATTTCTGCATTGATAACTTACCACCCAAGCTCATGCCTAAATTTGCGGAGCTGTGTTATCAGTCCCAGGGCAAAGTGGATCGGATTGCCATTGTGGTTGATATCCGCGGCGGAGGCTTTTTCGATGATCTATCCGAATGTCTGGACGTTATGAAGCAAAATGGCTATGCCTATGAGATCCTGTATCTGGAAGCTTCCGACGATGCTTTGGTGCGCAGATATAAGGAGAGCAGAAGAGTTCACCCCATGAGCAAGGAAGGACGGCTGATCGAAGGCATCCAGATGGAACGGGACAGGCTGAAGAATCTTCGAAAAAGAGCCACCAATATCATCGATACCAGCAATCTTCAGCCAAAGCAGCTCCGGGAGGTCATCCGGGAGTTGGTTTCTGACAACAATGCGTATGAGGGCCTTATTATATCCATTATCTCTTTCGGCTTCAAACACGGTATGTTGACGGATGCAGATATGGTATTTGACGTCCGTTTCCTTCCAAACCCCTTTTATATTGAAGAATTGAAGAATCACACAGGAAAGGAAGCAATCATCCGCAATTATCTGTCCAAATTTCCCGAAACGCATGTTTTCCTGAGAAAGGTGGATGAGATGCTGGAGTTTCTGATCCCTTACTTTATCAAGGAAGGAAAAAATCAGCTGGTTATCGGAATCGGCTGCACCGGCGGGCGTCACCGTTCGGTTGCCATTGCGGATTCGATCTGTGAAATGCTCCGTAAGAACGGTCATCATGTGATCCTGGAACACAGGGATATCAGTGGAAAGGGGGGATAATCTGATGAAAAGTAACGCCTCCACATCATTTTCATTCAAGACGAAGAGTGAGATCTGCCGCTCCATTCCAAAAAGAAACTGTTGCAGGCTGGCCGAGCTGGCTGCCCTGATTCATACGGGCGGTACCATCCATCTGGCAGGGAAAGAACAGGTCCGCCTGAAGATCAGTACGGAAAACGCATTTATCGCCCGTCGTATTTTTACACTGATTAAGGATCTTACCGGAGAAAGTCCGGAAATTCTGGTACGCCGGAATCGTCGTTTCCGAAAAAACAACAACTATGTTCTCCTGGTTGCAAAATCAGACGTTGCAAAAAAAATATTGGAGAACACTTATGTTTTATCCCGGGATGCCGATGGTAATATAGGGATTCATACGGACATTGACAAGAGACTGGTGCGCAGGCCATGCTGCAGGAAATCCTATCTGAGGGGAGCCTTTTTGGGGGGAGGGTCGGTCAGTGACCCCAGAAAAGCCTATCATCTGGAACTGATCGCTCATTCTGAAAAATACGGGGAAAGTCTTTGCAGGCTGATTCGTGAATTCGGGTTGCATGCAAAGCTGATTGAGCGGAAGAATAATTATGTGGTATATCTGAAGGAAGGAGAACACATCGTTACCCTGCTGAGCCTGATCGGTGCCCATACTGCGCTTCTCAATCTGGAGAATATCCGGATTTACAAGGATATGCGCAATCATATCAACCGAATCGTTAACTGTGAAACAGCCAATCTCGGCAAAACGATCAATGCTTCTGTCCGTCAGGTGGAGAATATCGAATATATCCGGGATCGGATCGGTTTTTCCGGTCTTCCGCCTAATCTGAGGGAAGTCGCCGAATTAAGGCTGGAGTATCCCGATGCCAGCCTGAGGGAGCTGGGGGAACGGATGACACCCCGGATGGGAAAGTCCGGAGTCAATCACCGTCTGCGGAAATTGGATCAGATAGCAGAGGAACACCGGGGAACCAGATGATTCCATGAATTTGAAGAGGAATATGGAAAAGGAAGAAATTTTGTGGTATAGTATATGTGGGGAAGTTGCTCAATGAAGTCAGGATAAACTGGAGGGCAGACGACTTATGAACAAGGATTTTCAGGAAACCATGAAGTTCAAGCTGGAAAAAGAGTCTTCGGATACGCCGAGAGAGATTTTCCAAAAAGTTTTCCAGGCTTTGAAGGAAAAAGGCTATGATCCCATCAATCAACTGGTTGGCTATTTTATTTCAGGGGATCCGACCTATATTACCAGTTATCGGAATGCAAGGGCACTGATCCGCAGATTCGAGAGGGATGAGCTTTTGGAGGAGCTTGTCCGATTTTATATGGAAAACAATGTCGGGGAGGATCCATGAAGTATCATATTTTGGGAAATACCGGAATATCTGTTTCTGAGATTTGTTTTGGATCTTTGACGATAGGCCCGATGCAAAAGAATCTTACATTGGAGGAAGGTTCCCGGGTATTGGATCGGGCAATTGATCTGGGGATCAATTTTATTGATACGGCAGATTTATATGATACCTATCCCTTCATCAAAAGGGCTTTGAAGAGAAAACCGGATCTTGTTGTGGCGACAAAGTCCTATGCATATGATATCCCTACCGCGGAGAAGACATTACACCGGGCCCTGAAGGAGACCGGCAGGGATTATGTTGATTTGTTCCTGCTTCATGAACAGGAAGGCCCTCTTACGTTAAAGGGACATGCAGAGGCCCTGGAATATTTCAACCGGCAGAAAGAAAAGGGAGTGATCCGGGCGGTTGGCGTTTCCACGCATTTTGTTGCCGCTGTCCGGGCAGCTGCCGAAATGGAAAACATTGATGTCATTTTCCCCATTCTGAATTACCGCGGATTGGGCGTTGTGGACGGGAGCAGGACGGATATGGAGCAGGCAATCGCGGAAGCCTGGCGCATGGGCAAGGGCATTTATACCATGAAGCCCTTTGGCGGAGGACACCTCATCAGGGATTACAAAAAAGCGTTGGATTATATTACTGCATTTCCCTATCATCATTCCGTTGCGATTGGAATGCAGCGTACGGATGAGGTGGATGCCAACGTACAGTATTTTGCAGATCACACCATACCCGACGGCCTGGCGGAAAAGCTTCGTCAATATGACAGGGAACTCAGCATTGAGTATTGGTGCCAGGGCTGCG
>ENA-UOOE01002388-UOOE01002388.1-fermentation-metagenome-genome-assembly--contig:-NODE-2388-length-13540-cov-3.208157_pt1 | contig 13540 bp, 10 predicted proteins | sample MGYA00245776_ERZ724021 | MGnify/ENA primary metagenome ERZ724021 (study PRJEB28704, sample SAMN03018321) | fermentation metagenome | biome: anthropogenic terrestrial biome; feature: soil; material...
TCAGTTTTCCAGTATCCGCGATGCGCAATGATTTCCTGTGACGTTGCGGAAAAAGCAAACAATAGGAAGAGCAGGGTAATGATTACATTTTTTTGATTCATAATTGTCGAATTTATATTGTTGTTTAAGTATCGTATGCTGTGTACACAGCTAAATCATCGACTAACAATATTTACGACCCGTTTCCGGTTCACAGTTTATCTGATAAATAGCTGGCTATGCTTCGGACAATTTATCTGATGACGTCTGTTTAATCTATGATTTTGGCCAAAGGTACGGAAATTTGCAATTCTTCAATAGCGGAAACGTTTAAAATATCGTGAAAAAAACAGCAAAATTTAATCAATGGCGCATACCCATGTCGGTAGGTTTGTTTTTTTTGTCTCGCTTCAACAGTCTGTAATCGACTATAAAAGTGTTGAAAGTGAGCATAGCAGTCATATATATATTCAACGTTGATGGTATAAGTAAATGAATTATAATTAGTTGATAAATATTTAAGGTTTTTAGCAGTCATTATTCAATAAAACAATTATTTTTAGTTAAAAATATATAAATATATGTTTTTTTTAATCATTAATGATAGTCAATTCCAATATGTTCGTATATTTGCAAGCATAAAACGCATAAAAACGCATAATTTGTTTTCTTTTTTTAATTGTAAATGAGAAGTATATTTCTGAAATATAGTTAGATGACTGGTCATAGTCACTTTTGTCTTGGCAACTAAGCGACTTTTCGATATTTTATGCGATGTTACCTGAGAATTGTTTTATTTTTTAGTTTTTTATCATGTTGAAAGAAGAGCGGTTAAAGTTTATCATGAAGCAAATCAATTTGCACAATAAAGTGCTATCCGTTGATTTGAGTGTTTTGTTGGATGTTTCAGAAGACACTATCCGTAGAGATTTAAAAGAGTTATCCGATAGCGGACATATTATCAGGGTACACGGAGGAGCTGTCAGTAACTCGCTGGTGAGGCCATTTATCACAGATACAAATGTTTATGCTTTATATGAAAAAAGAGAAATTGCCTCTAAAGCTGTAAAGTTGATTGAAAACAACATGACTTTACTCTTCGAAGGGGGGACAACAATTTTTGAACTGACAAAAATTATTCCCAAAAAATTGACTTTGACCATTTTTACAATAAGTCCTCAGATAGCCGTTTCTCTTTCCGATTATGACAACATCAGGGTTTTTACCATTGGAGGACAATTGTGGAAGAATCACAATATTCACATTGGATCCCGGACAATTAATGAACTGAACCGAATGAGTTTTGATCTTTGTTTTATGGGGATCAATGCCTTATCTGTTGAAAGAGGGTTAACAGATATTGACATGGAAGTTGTAGAAGTTAACAAGGCAATGTTGAACGCATCCAGTAAGAATGCTTTACTTACCATTTCAGAGAAAATGAATTTAACAAAACGATATCAACTTTCAGACATGTCGGATATTGATTATCTCATCACAGAACTTGACAGAAACGACAAGTTGCTTTTACCTTACAAACAAAAATACACAAAAGTTGAGTTTTTATAAATATTTTTTCACTATTCTAGTTTTTTATGTAAGATTAAAATAGTCAGACAATTAACTAGGTAATTTATTTTTTTTTTAGGGTTAATAACATATATTGTCACAAAAGTAAGATCTTTTGTAATCATTTTCCACACACAACAATGCGCATATACAATTGAATTAAATTTTAATAAACGCAAAAAACAGCAAGTCTTGTTTATAAAGAATAATAATAATGTACGCAGCTTGGTCAAATATTGATTTTTTAATCATACTCTTGTATTTTCTTATTATGCTGGGGCTGGCATTCTGGTTCAAAAAATTTGCCTCAGGAGGTATGGAGAATTTTTTTCTGGGAGGAAGAAAAACTCCCGGATGGATCAACGGAATATCTTATACGTCTGCATTGGTGAGTCCAGATGCGGCAACTGCTTATGGCGGGCTAGCCGTTACAACAGGAGCATTTATATCATGGTGGTACTTGAGCCGTTTCGGTTTAGCCCTTTTTCTGGGAGGTGTGCTATTCGCTATGTTCTGGAGGAGGCTTAAGCTTTTTACATCGCTCGAATTTTACGATTTACGGTTCAGTTCCAAAGTTGCCAATACCATCAGGATATGGATTGCCGTTCGAACTGCTTTTATCGCGATACCTGCATGGACCGGAATTACCTTATTGGCAGCATATAAAATTATGGGGCCGACATTTGGCCTTTCCATTTACCAAACCCTGCTTCTGGTTATTCCTGTTTCCTTTCTTTATGTTTTTTTCTCCGGATATAGGGGAGTTGTTATTTCCAATTTCTTGCAAATGACCATTTTCCTATTTGGAACGATTGTCGTAGCTGTGTATACGATGAAACATTTTGGAGGAGCAGTGGAAATGAATGAAGCTATCAACCAGATGTACGGGAATACCGGCAAAGAGATAATGCAGCTTTTACCTCCCTCTAAACACGGTGTATTTCCTTCCATGGCAGCGTTTGCATGGTTAGTTGGGCAGAGTATCGGCTACGGAGGGGATGTAGCCCCTGTAGGGGGGGCAATGGAGGGACATCGAATATTATCTACCCGTAGTACCCGTGAAGCCGTTTATATGTATGTCTCAACTGCGCTGAGCATGTTCATTTTATTACTTCTCGTCACTCTTCCTTGCATCTCTGCCGCTGCAATATGGCCTGAGTTCAGAGACGGCACCATAGACCGTGAAATGGTTTATGGCAAACTCATGAGAGAGATGTTACCTACGGGTGGGCTTGGTCTTCTAATAGCTGCAATGCTTGCTGCAACCATGTCTGTGGTATCTGATAATCTGAACTTCGGCGGTCAGGTTATGGTCAGTGATATCTACCGCAGGTGGTTTGTAAAAGGGAAGAAGGAGAGTCACTACCTCCTTATGGGAAAAGTAGCCATGTTGGTGATTGTGCTGTTATCGTTATTAGTGGTTTTCAAAGTTAAGTTTATCATTGATGTGGCAATCTTTATGCTGCAGATCAGTGCTGCAGAGTTGCCGGCCAATTGGGCTCAATGGTGGTGGAGACGTTTCAATGGGAAAGCTCGTCTAGCTGCATCATTTGGAGGATTCTTCTTTTTCCTGCTGGTTGTGATAATACCGAAAGCATTGGTTTTTTTAGGAGTTGAATGGGCCAATCTGCTCATTATACCCTGGTGGTGGCAAACACTCGTCATCATGTTGTTAACAACCATTTTTTGGGTGGTCGTCATATTTGTTACGAAACCTGAATCAGAAGAGTTGCTTGATTCTTTTTATAAAAAAACCCGTCCACTGGGATGGTGGGAAACAGGTCATACAGAAACAAAACAAGTGAATATTAAGCCTATCGTGTTGGGTATACTTGTTGCTATTGTTGGCTTTTCAGCAACCTGTTGTGTCATTCTGGGACTTTCTGATTTGTGGTTTGCCAAGTACAGGGAAGGCTCCTTCCTGTTGGGAGCCTCTGCGGTTCTATTCATTATCTTTAAAATATCACTACGCAGGTACCTGGATGGATTGGAAAAAAGATTTGATCAACCTAATTAACAAATAGAATGAAAACGTTGAAAATTGGCACAGCCACCATTGATATTACAGCACCGCTGGAGTTGGGTATTTTAATGTCTTCTGTAAAAGAAGAATATCGTCCTTTTGAATTTGTGCGATTACCGTTGAAAGGACGAATCATCGTGTTGGAGCAGCAAAGACTAAGGATTGGTATTGTCGTACTTGATCTTTTAGGGTTGAGTAGCAAAGCAGTAGGTGGATGGGAGTCTTTTAAGCGATCACTGTCGGATCTGTTGCCTCCCGATCGAATCATTGTTATCTGTACACACACACATAGCTCTCATGAAACAGCCGGGTTGACCAACCTGTATCAAACGGAGCGTTTCAAGGATTGGGTATTCCATTTATCAAACAATATCAACCAAGCTATAAAAAACGCAATTTCCAATTTACAAGAATGTGAATTGAAGTTTGGAATTACGGAATTAAAAAATTACTCTTTACAACGAAGAATATTGAAAAACGGAAAAGTGATTATGTCCGATTCCATTCAGCCTATAGAAAAAAAGTATTTTGAATTGAAACCCAATGACTTTCGCATCCATGGCCTGAAGTTTACTAAAAGATCAGGAGAAAATATTGCCACCCTTATCCATGCATTATGCCATCCTGTACATGAGATGTGTTCCTCCTACATCACCCCTGATTATCCTGGAGAAATCTGCAGGGCAATGGAAGAAAAGGATGCAAACGGAACTTATCTTTTTGTTAATGGTGCTTGCGGTGATATCAATCCTCCCACAGTTTCTGTAGGAGCAGAGGCCGCCGAGAAGCACGGAAAGGCTATCGCTGACCGGGTTGAAAAATTGAATTGGGAAAAGAGGGAGAAGAGTCCAATGCAGATGCTTCAATCATCACTGTCCTTTAAAATAAGAAAAGATACCGGCATAGACGCTGAAGATGATGGAACCTATCGAATAACCACTCTTTCCATTGGAGATGTAGCCATGGTCTTTCTTTCAGGCGAGAATTTTATAGATACTGCAGCAGCCATTGAAAATGGCTCACCTTTCAAAAACACGATCATAATTGGTTATGCGGAGAATTATGTGGGCTACGTTCCCCCTCTCAGAGTATTTGATGAAGGAGGATATGAGGTTGGACCCGGCAAATGGTCATACCTGGAGGTTGAAGCACAAGATAAAGTTATTACCCGATCCATTCGGATGTTGAAACAATTGCATTCATTCTAATCATAGAGAAAATGAAATATTCAAAAGAGGAATTACATGAATTAAAGGATTTTTACCTGGGTCAGCTGCTCAACGATACCCTGCCGTTCTGGTTTCCACGTTGTGAAGATAGAAAATATGGAGGATATCTATTGATGAGAGACAGGGATGGGACACTGTTGGACGACGACAAATCAGTATGGTTTGTGGGGAGGACAGTCTGGACACTTGCGTATCTGTATAACCAGGTTGATAAAAACGAGACATGGCTTCGTTTGGCTAAAACAGGAATCGATTTTTGCGAGAAATACTGTTTCGATCCCACGGATGGACAAATGTATTTTTACGTGACCCGTGATGGTAAACCTATTCGCAAAAGAAGGTATTTTTTTTCTGAGACATTTGCCGTGATTGCGTATGCAGCCTATGCAAAAGCAACAGGTGATGATTACTACGCTCACAGAGCAAGAGAGATTTTCACCACCTGTCTACAGTACATGAGTGGGGAACGTAGTTTGTTACCCCGTTATCTGGACACACGTCCACAAAGAGGACTAGGCGTACCCATGATTATGATTAATGTTGCTCAACAACTGAGGGAAAACGTAGGTGATGATCGATGTGATTCTTGTATTGCAACTTGGATCCACGACATAGAAAAGTATCATGTAAAGCATGAATTGGAAGCCGTCATGGAGCAGGTAACTCCCGAGGGAAATATCATTGACCATATGGATGGGCGGATTATCAATCCCGGTCATGCAGTTGAGGCAGCCTGGTTTATTCTTCACGAAGCTGTCTGCCAAAACAATGATTCCCGGCTGATTGAGCTGGGCTGTACAATTCTGGATTACATGTGGAAGCTGGGCTGGGATAAGGATCATGGAGGTATCTTATTTATGAGGGATGTTTACAATAAACCGGTGCAGGAATATTGTCAGGATATGAAATTCTGGTGGACCCACAATGAGTTCATTATAGCTACTCTTTATGCTTATCTGCTTACTGGTAAGGAGAAATATGCTGATATGCATCGGAAAATACACGACTATTCTTACGCTCATTTTCATGACAAAAAGTTTGGCGAATGGTTCGGTTATTTGCACCGAGATGGAACCATTGCCCAACCGGCAAAAGGAAACCTGCACAAAGGTCCGTTCCATTTGCCACGACAGGAAATGTTCTGCTGGAAACTAATAGATAATTATTTGAAAAACGATTGAAATAAAACCTTGCTAACACGTTAACTGGGTGAAAAATGATTTGACATATAGCAATACAACAGTTTTATTGTATCGGATAAACTATTCAGGAAAAAGTTTTTTTAACTAATATTGACTAATAGAAATGAAAAAGAAAACACGTTTACTTTTTATCAGTGGCCTATTATTTATGGTCTCGTGGGTTATTCCCCTGGGGACGCTTACGGCGCAAAACCTGACCATTACCGGGATTGTAACGGACATTGAAGAGGAACCTTTGGCAGGGGTGACAATTAAGGTTCAGGGGCGGGAAGCACACGGAACCATTACCGATTTGAATGGACAATTTTCACTTCCCGGTGTAGCTTCCAATGCCAAGTTAGAGGTATCCTACGTGGGAATGAAGACGCAAATCATTGAAGTGAAAGGAAGAACACTGATCAACATCGTTTTGGAAGAAGACACCGAAATGCTTGAAGAAGTTCAGATAGTGGCCTTTGGAAAGCAAAAGAAAACAGATGTGGTTGGTGCTGTGACTACCATTAACCCCTCTGAATTGAAGGTGCCTTCCAGCAACCTGACACAGTCACTGGCAGGCAGGTTATCCGGGTTAATCTCTTATCAGCGTTCCGGTGAACCGGGTCGAGACAATGCCGATTTTTTTATACGAGGAGTTACCACTTTTGGATATTCCAAAAGTCCACTGATTCTGTTGGATGGCTTTGAAATATCAGCCAACGAGATGGCAAGAATCGACCCCAACAACATCGCAAGTTTCTCCATCATGAAAGATGCTACCTCAACAGCACTTTATGGTGCCCGGGGAGCTAATGGGGTCATCCTCATCACGACCAAAGAGGGTAGGGAAGGAACCATGAAGATCTCCTTCCGACATGAGTCATCCATCTCAATGCCTACACAAATTCCAGAAGTCGCCGATGGAGTCTCCTACATGCAGCTCTACAATGAAGCGTTTTTTAACGACAACCCTACGCTGCCACCCTATTACAGTGCGCAGAAGATAGATGGAACCATCAACAACATCAACCCCAACGTCTATCCTGATGTTGATTGGTACGATGAGCTGTTTACCAATCATGTCTACAACCAGCGATATAATTTGAACATCAACGGGGGGGGTAAAGTAGCTCAATATTTTCTCTCGGCAAGTTACAACAAGGATAATGGGATCCTGGAAGTGGACAAGCGAAACAATTTCAACAGCAATATTTCCATCGACAGGTATAATCTGACTACCAACATCAATCTGAATCTGACGCCTACAACCAAAGCCTCATTTAAGATGAATGGTGTATTTGAAAGATACAACGGTCCCATACAATCTGGGAATGATATCTTCAACAACGTGATGAATGGTAATCCAGTTGATTTTCCCAAGTTTTATGAGCCGGATCAAGCGAATCTCTATACAAAACATATCCTTTTTGGTAGGAGATTCAATGGAGGCGTCAATCCTTATGCGCAGATGGTTTCCGGTTACAGAGATGATTTCTCCAATACCATTCTTGCCATGTTTCAGATCGAACAGGATCTTTCTTTCGTAACGCCCGGCCTTTCGGCACGTGCAAGCGCCAATATCAGGACCTATGGCAATCATGGAAGCTCCCGGTCTTATGCTCCCTATTACTACGAGATCAAAGAGTATGATTTGATCAATGATCTCTATACCTTGAATAACATTGCGGCCGGTACGGAATCGCTGGGCGATCCTGCCACCTACCGGAATTCGAACAGCAGAACCTATTTTGAAGCAGCTGTCAACTACAGCAAGAGTATGGATATCCACGAGATGTCGAGCATGCTGGTATTTACGCAGTCGGAAGAGCTGAACACCATTTCTGGTAATACCATCGAACAGACGCTACCCAGGAGAAATGTAGGTCTTGCTGGTCGATTTACCTACAACTATGATCAGCGTTACATGGCGGAGTTAAACTTCGGATACAATGGATCAGAGCGATTCTCCAGGAACAACCAATTTGGTTTCTTCCCATCCTTTGGGTTGGGATATATGCTTTCGAATGAGAAATTCTGGAGTCCGTTGACCGATCTATTCCCGAAGGCAAAGATGAAATTCACCTACGGGTTGGTCGGCAACGATGCCATTGGTGCACCCACTGATCGCTTTTTCTATTTGTCACGAATCAGTTCAGGAGGGGGATACCGGTTTGGCGATACCTTTTTCAACAATTACCCAGGTTATTCCATCGACAGGTATTCCAACTTCAACATCACCTGGGAGGAAGCTTTGAAAAGTGATCTGGGTCTGGAGTTGAATATTCTGGGCTTCGCAGATTTGATGATCGATTATTTTACGGAACACCGCAAGAAGATCTATATGGTCCGTGTAGACATGCCGGCCGAAATAGGACTTTCTGCCAATAATGCAGGAAATATCGGTGAAGTGAAGTCCCAAGGTATTGATGCTTCCATTGATGTGAATCATTTCATCAACCAACGAACCAATACTTGGGTACAGGGTCGTGTCAATTTCACTTATGCAACCAATAAAGTGTTGGTTTATTCAGAGCCATACTATAAATATCCTTATCTCTCCAGAATCGGTTCTCCGGTAGACCAGCAATGGGGATATGTGGCAGGGGGTATCTTTTTCGATGAGGAAGAGATCAGTAACTATCCCCGTCAGAGTTTTGGGGTAGCTCCGAAAGTGGGCGACATCCGCTATATCGATGTGAACAGGGATGGGCAGATAGACACCAACGACAGGGTACCTATTGGTACACCTACTGTACCAGAGATATTGTATGGTTTTGGGATGTCATTCGGATACAAAGCTTTTGATCTCTCTTTCTTCTTCCAGGGATCAGCCAAATCCTCCTTCTTCATCAATCCTCCTTCCATACAACCATTCATTGGAAACAGGAACATCCTCAAGGTAATTTCAGATGATTACTGGTCCAAAGATAATCCGAATCCCAATGCATTCTGGCCAAGGCTCTCAACAGGCCATGTCGACAACAACGTTCAGCTCTCCAACTGGTGGTTAAGAAACGGAGATTTCCTGCGGTTAAAGAATCTGGAGCTTGGATTCTCAATGAACAATAAAATTCTGAATTCGATGAAAGTAGAACAACTCAGGTTTTTTGTAAACGGTTCCAACCTCTTTGCATTATCACAATTTAAGTTGTGGGATCCTGAGATGGGTACCAATGGCTTGGGATATCCCATTCAGCGAACATACAATGCCGGTTTACAATTAGATTTTTAATCATCTAAATAACAGTTTATTATGAAAATAAATAAAATAGCAAACAACATAATTGTTGCATCAATGCTCACATTGTCTGTTGCTTTGTCGAATTGCTCAGACTATTTGAATATTGTGCCCGATAACATTGCGACCGTCGATAAGATGTTTGAAAACAAATCCAAGATTATGCAAGCATTAGCAACCTGTTACACATACATCCCCGACAATTTTAACGATCATTACAGGACACGTTTGTCATTGGGCAATGAAACGATGTTTCCATCGGTCTATGCCAACAGAACAGATGTGTTCATCTCGAACAGGGTGATGGTGGGTGACCAGAATGTAGACAATCCCTATTTCTCCTATTGGAATGGAGGAGGGTATACAGCCAGTCTTTACAGGGGGATTCGTTATTGCAATATTTTCCTGAACAACATACAGGATGTACCCGATCTAGAGCCGGGTGATTATGAAGATTATATAGCCCAGGTGAAATTTCTCAAAGCCTATTACCATTTTCTGTTGATCAACTCCTACGGACCCATCATTATTGCCGATGAGGAGATAGATATGAATGCGCCCAAAGAAGAGATTCAACAGTATAGACAGCCGGTAGACGATTGTTTTCAATATGTGGTCAATCTGATCGATGATGCGATCACCGATTTACCACCAAGAAGGATCAAGACACAATTCGGGCAGGTTGATAAGGTGATTGCAAAAAGTATGAAAGCAAAAATATTGTTGTATTGGGCCAGTCCACTTTTCAACGGGAACAGTGAATATTACAGTGATTTCATCGATCCGGCCACGAAAAAACCATTTTTCAATCAGAGTTACAACAAAGAGAGGTGGTTGGAAGCTGCCAATGCATTGAAGGAGGCCATTAACCAGGCGCACACCAGCAATCTGAAGTTATATATCTATAACAAGCCTGTTTTTGATTTCGATTTGGATGACATCGAAACCTCAGGAGTGATGAAGTATGCCTACAACAACCGCTTTTCCATTGTAGATCCCTGGAATTCAGAACTTGTATGGGGCTATTCCAACGTCAATCCTACTGCAGGCGCATCCATCCAGTCGGCCTGTCAGGTAAAGAACATTGAGTATCCAAACAACTACCAGTTCTCTTACAACTATATGGCAGCCAGTCAGTTCATTGTCGATCAGTTTTATACCAAGCACGGGGTACTGATGGAAGAGGATAAGACCTTTGATTACGATAACAGAAAAACAATTGTAGGTGTCCCTACCGATGATTATCACAAAGGATATTTCATTCCCGATGACCAGGAGGTTACAGTGAAGGAATATCTTGACAGAGAACCCCGATTTTATGCCTGGATTGCAACCGACCGCTCACTCTGGCGTACATACGGAATGCTCTATCAGATGCGGTTGCGGTTTAACCAATGGGCCGGTGGAGGCAGTCAGGCATCGGGAGGTGAGTATTATCAGACAGGGATCGCCATCAAGAAGTGGGTGCATCCGGAAACGCAAAACCTATTCTGGGAGCGCATCGTTGTCTTTCCCTTTCCTTTGATCAGGCTATCGGATCTTTACCTGATGTACGCTGAGGCACTCAATGAGTATAACGGTCCTTCGGATGAGGTATATCAGTACCTTGATCGAATCAGGGAGAGAGCAGGCTTACCGGGAATAAAAGAGGTCTGGAGCAATCCAGAGATTGTCAAACATCCAGGAAAGCATCTGACACAGGATGGGTTGAGAAAGATTATCCGCGATGAACGTGCAGTTGAATTGTCGTTTGAAGGTCATCAGTATGATGATGTGAGACGATGGAAAATGGGGGATATTTACTACAACGAACCCATCGTGGGCTGGGACAGTTCAAAGGGCGAAGCCAAAGAATTTTATGTTCCTGTAACCTGGCAAAATCGTGACTGGGTTACTCCCAGAGACTACTTTACTCCATTAAGCAACAGTATATTGAATCAGAACCCCAATCTGGTTCAGAATCCTGGTTGGTAATTGTATCCGAATCATAAATCAAACACAAAGTATAATGAAAAACTTTTGCTTTATATTCTTTTTGATGATATTGTTTGTTTCTTGCAAGCAAAACGATATAGAAGAAATGGCCATCAAGCCCAAGGCTGTTCTGAATGCACAATTTGAACCAAATATGGGTGGCGGTTTGATCACTTATGAGCTGCCCGATGATGAGTCTATACATTTCGTAAAGGCAGTCTATACGCTGAAAAATGTATAGACCATTGCACGAGGGTCCTCCTATTTTTCCACATCGATCGAGATAGAGGGGTACGATGATACCACAGAACATGAGATCAGGCTCTACAGTGTCAGTTATGACGCTGTTTTATCTGATCCTGTCATCTTGCACATACAGACACTGGGTTCTCCCCTGGATGATATTGTAGAAACATTTCAAGTCAAGCCCTATTTCTCCTCGGCCAAATTGACATGGGAGAATCCAACCGGGGCCTGGGTACAGGTCGTTGTAGAAATTGAAACCAAGGATCGGACGGTAGTACAAACTGAATACAACATGAACGAAGGGCTCAACGAAATGACCATCAAGAATCTCTCCTCTGAAAGCTACCATTTCCGGGGATTGGTCAAAGACAAGTATGGGAACGAGAGCAAGAAGGTAGATATCGGATCGTTCATTCCTTATGTCGATTACAAAATCGATAAAACAACATGGAACTACGTCCCCAATCATGAGTTGCCGGAAGGTCTGGAGAATGCCGATTTAATCTTCCAGGAAGGTCGTCTGACTAAGTTTTGGGATGATATGATCGATGATGCTCTACTGAACAACCTGAACTTCTTTGTCTCGTCGAAAGGTTTCCCATTTTCCTATTATATTGACCTGGGACGCATGGTGAAGATCAGCAGATTCAAAGTCTGGCAGCGGGAAAAAAACTGGGCAATGCCTCATTATTATTACAACGGGCAGAATCTGCGAACCTTTGAGCTCTGGATAAGCAAGGATAAAATCAACTGGGAAAGGGTAAGAAGAGCCACCATTGTCAAGTCTATGAGTGAGACCATCGCATTGGAGGAAGCCAGAGAGGGACATGAATTTGTGGTTTATCCCGATGATCCCAAATTCACACCGGAATTTCGTTATCTAGAATTCAGGGGAATTGAGTCGTTTGGCATGGAAGATCAATACGCCTGTTTGTCGGAGATCACATTATACGGTATTGAAGAAAACGATTTTTAATTAGTAAGGTCATGAAAAAAATAACTATCAGTTTGTTTTTGTTGGCGACAATATCACTGTTTTTGTTAAGTGGTTGTTCCGACCTCGATGAGAACTATCGTCACTATCTGAACGATATCAAATATTCAAGTAGGGTGCTTCAACTCAATGGAAAGATCGGAGTGGAAAAGGTGTCTCTTTCCTGGATAAATCCGGAGGATCACGTAGCGAAGAAAATTCGCATTGAATATGGGAATGATCAGTATATTGAAACAGAGGGTCTGGTTTCCTCGATTGTCATCGATGCATTAACTTCCGCGGTTGGATACAACTTTACCGTATATACGCTCGATGAATTTGGGAACAAATCGATCGGGTCATCGATCTTTTTAACGCCGGTTACACAAACCTATATCGATTCCTATATGAGTAGGCTCACCACCATTCAACCCAGATTCACGGTAGAGAACGATACACTGATTGCTAGATGGGAGAGCCTGACCGATAACTCGTTCCTGCTTTATACCGGCCGGATGGATTATAGTTATTCAATCGGCGGGGAGACTATCACAGGCAGTTCCGAAAATGGGAACAGCAATGAAGAGATCGTTAAGATTCCCGGCATTACCTCCCCTGTAAATATCACATTCAATTACACGATGCAATATCAACCGATCATCGGGAACAACATACTAATCGATACCATTCCCAAAAGTGAGGTCGCAACGATTGAGATTGATTACTCTGAGGGAGACCTGTTCGAGAAGGTTCCAGGTGCAAAGATCAGTCGTTATTTTGGGATCCCTTATGACAATTCCACCGAGTTTAGTGCATATTATCTCTTCTCCCATCTGTTTGATGGCAGCAGCAGTGACAACAACTCCTGGGTATCATCCAGTCCCGATGTTGATCCGACCAAAGGAGGGAACAAAGAGAATAATTCTCAGTGGCCTTTGTCTTTCACCGTGGATATCTCATCAGCCAAACAGATCAGTCATATCGAGATATGGGGATGGGAAAACTTCTCACAAGCCCCGAAGAGGTTTGATGTATGGGGCACCAATACTATTGATACCAATCAGCCTGCATCCTATTGGCAGACCTTGGTCCCCTCTGAGTGGCAAAACGATTGGCATCTGTTGGGTCAGT
>ENA-UOOE01002389-UOOE01002389.1-fermentation-metagenome-genome-assembly--contig:-NODE-2389-length-13539-cov-5.313186_pt1 | contig 13539 bp, 10 predicted proteins | sample MGYA00245776_ERZ724021 | MGnify/ENA primary metagenome ERZ724021 (study PRJEB28704, sample SAMN03018321) | fermentation metagenome | biome: anthropogenic terrestrial biome; feature: soil; material...
AATGCAAATACTCCTTATCGGATATCATTTGTCGAAATCATAACATGGTATACATCGGGTGTGAATAGTAATAACTTATTTGTCTCGAAACGATGGCCACCGAAACGATGCCGGTCAGGTCGGTTAGTTTGTGTAAAGGAAGGATTGGTTATGAATATGAAAAAAAGAGTATTTTATTTCTTGTTATTGGTAGGTTTGGTTCTTGGCTTAACGGCATGTGGTACGAAGGAAACAAGGGGAAACGCTGTGGGTAAGACCGGAGAAGAGAGTGGAAGTAATGCAAAGCAGGAGGATACATCACTTCAATATATTTTAGATAGGGGGAAGTTCATTGTCGGACTGGATGATACCTTTCCTCCTATGGGATTTCGTGATGATGCGAATAATATTGTGGGATTTGATATTGATCTTGCGCAGGCAGTCAGTGATAAGCTTGGGGTTGAATTGGTTCTTCAACCAATCGAGTGGGATGCCAAGGAGCAGGAATTGGCAACGAAGAACATTGATGCGATCTGGAATGGCTTCTCGATAACGGAGGAACGGCTTGCCAATCTGACTATGAGCGACCCTTATATGGAGAACAGCATCTCCCTGGTTGTTGCAAAGGATAGCGAAATTGCTTCTATGGAGGACATGGCGGGTAAGCGGCTCGCTGTCCAGAGCGGATCCTCTGCGCAGGAAGCCTTGGATAGTGAGGAAAACAAGGAGTTTAAGGATTCGGTTGGTAAAATCAACGAGTTCGCTTCCTATGTAACGGCTTTAATGGATCTTGAAACCGGTAATTCGGATGCGGTGTTAATGGATTCTGTGGTGGCAAACTATATGATCAATACAGCCGGAAAGGACTTTACCATACTTGATGATGCTTTAGTTGCGGAGGAATATGCGGTTGGTTTTAGAAAAGGTGATCAGGCTCTCTGTGATGCGGTTAATAATGCATTAAAGGAGCTGAAGGAGGACGGTACGGTGGAGACAATTGCAACCAAGTGGTTTGGCTCGGATATTACAACCATTGAGTAGTTCTTATTCATCCAATCAATATTGACCCTCCAATCAAAATTTGGTTACCCGAATTGAGATGTATGAATTGAGATTGTATTTGACAGGAAATACCAGCGTGGTTATAATGTTTTTTATGTGACAGATAAAATCACCCAATCAAAATCATCGTTAAATTTATATTATGACAGGCAGATTGGCTTGTCAATTTGTCTTGTTGGAGGTCAATATGGTTTGTTTTCATTGCGGCAGGGAGAATGAAGCGAAATCCAAAGTTTGCAGATACTGCGGGTATCCGCTGATTAGTGAGAAAGCGGAGATTGGATTCTCAAGCCCGGATACCGAGTATATCGGACCGCGGGTTCAGAATTTACCCATAGAAGCGCAGCAAAGCAGTCAAAAAGAGGCAAATGTTCTATCTGATCTTCCATCTCATTCGGAAGCTAATCCTACTGCAGATACAATAGAGCGCCGCTGGAAGGATAAGAAGCTGCTGGCGGCGATATTCTCGGTTGCGGTCATTTTCGCGGCGCTTGCCATATTCAACGGGAGCGGGCAGAGAAATACAGCAGTCTTCTCCTATATATCGGAGGATGCTCTGGAAATATTGGCAGATACGAATAAGAATACAACCTTCGTATGGAATACCGGCGGTGAGAAGCTGTTTGAAATGGATGAGGCTTTAACGGCTTTTTTTATACCGGACAAAACGGCTGCCATCCTGTTTGATCAGGAGAATAGATGCCGGTACTATGTAAACGCTAAGAAGTTTATTCGGCTGCGGGAGGATATTAGTATGCTGAACATTTCGATCAATGGCCAATATCTTATGTATAGTGCCAAAGAGGAACAGGAGAGTATGCTTTATCGGTATGACGTAAAGAAGGAAAAGGAAGAACTGCTCGACCAGGGGAAGGGGTTTGGTTCCCTTATAATTTCTCCGGATGGTAAAACGATGGCTTACGCGGCAGCTTCGGATCGGACAGGAGCGGATAGCGAGGATTTTGCATGCTATTTGATAAGAAATGGCGGAGAACCGGAATTCTTCGGAAAGAAGAGAGCGATATTTGCCTTATCTGATCATGCAGAATATATCTATTATTATGAACTGCAGGAGAATAAGAAAATTGCATATGCACAGAAGGAAGGCCAATCCGTATATCTGACCGACTCCCTGGATCGTGTGATGGTTAATTTGGATTGTTCCGAACTCCTATACAGCGTGGAAGGAAGTACCTATCTATTTAATGGAAAAGATAAGATCAAAATATATGATTCTTTGATCCGGGATGTGATAAAGCCAAAGAATAGTCAATCGAATGGTGTATACCCTGGTTTTAACTCCTTTAAAAGTAAAGCATTGATTTTTCAGGATAATGCCGTTGTCTGGATTGATGATAAATATGCAGCTAGAAAAGTCGGGAATAATATCGGGCATTATTTTGCAATAATATCCGATACCGAGAATACCCTGATGTATGCAACAAGGAAGCTAGAGATCGAAAAGGTTACGATTCAAGGGGACACGGAGGATTCAAAAAGATTCGTTAACAATGCCGATCAAGTTGCCACCTCCGGTGATTTATCAGATGTATACTATCTGTCGGGCGATCAGTTATATTACAAAAACAACATGGAGGAAGCCATAATGTTGGCAGATCAAGTGGAGGGGCTCTGCCTCAATGCGAAGGGAGATATCGCATTCTTTCAAAAGGATTGCACCACAAAGTCAAATGTGAGGAAAGGAACGCTCTATTACAGCATCCATGGCGGGGAGCCAAGACCTGTGAAGGACGGCAAAGAGGCAGTATTGCTGGGACAGTGGAACTATGGAATTGTATTTGCTGGGGAAAACGATACGGGAAGCTATGACCTCTATTATAATACCAAAGGAATTGAATTTAAGCTTATCTTAGAGGATGTAAGTTTCGAAGATATCATAAACGAAGATAGAAATTATAATTGAATTATCCGCTCCCTTATGGTAATATGGTAAAGTGCTAACAGAATAAAGAAAGGCCTGGTTATTTTTATGCAGATCAATGTTCCTTTGAATTTACTCATACCCAATATGCTATCCGCTTCGGTGGAGACTTTGAAGATATTTTTCTATACGCTTTTTTTATCGATTCCCTTGGGATTTATCGTTGCGCTGCTTCGGGGAAGCCGGTATAAGATAATCTCGATTCCGATTCAAATCTATCAGTTGATCTTCCGGGGAACGCCGCTCATGCTGCAGCTGTTCTTTTTTATGTACGGGCCTTACTATATCTTTGGCTTTAGCTTTGACCGGTTCACAGCCTGTATCGCGGCATTTGCCATTAACTATGCGGCTTACTTTGGCGAGATCTTCCGGGGAGGAATCGGAGCCATCCCAAGGGGGCAGTATGAAGCGGCGAAGGTTCTGGGCTATACCAGATCGCAAACCTTTATGAAGATTATCCTCCCGCAGGTGGTAAAGCATGTGATTCCTGCAACCGGAAATGAACTCATGACCCTGGTAAAGGATACCTCCCTGGCACAGGTTATTGCTGTAAATGAGCTGTTCGATGTGGCAACCAGTGCCGGATCAAAATATTTTTCCACGGTTCCGATCGTCGTGGCGGCGGTGTTCTATTTGGTCATGAATACGATTGTGGAGCTGTCATTCAAGCTAATAGAAAAGAAATTAGGATATTATAAGAATTAGGAAGGAGGTAATTGTATGCTGCTAAAAGCGATAAATTTAGAAAAGGGCTTTGGAGAAACCGAAGTGTTAAAAGACATTTCTATGGAAGTGCGGGAAGGGGAAGTTGTTGCAATTATCGGTCCTTCCGGTTCCGGCAAATCGACCCTGCTTCGCTGCCTGACCCAATTAGAGAGGATCGATCGGGGGCAAATCGAGATCTGCGGGAAACAGATGGTGACAATGAACGGGGAGAAAGCAATCTATGCGGATAATCGGACACTTCACGATATCATTCTGGATGTCGGCCTTGTCTTTCAGAATTTCAATCTTTTCCCTCATATGACGGTTCTTAAAAATATTGTTGAACCGCAGGTGAAGGTGTTAAAGAAAGAGAAGGAAGAGGCGCAAAGGAAAGCATTGGAGCTTCTTGACAAGGTTAATCTGAAAGATAAAGCGCAGGCTTACCCCGGAGAATTATCCGGAGGACAGCAGCAGCGTATTGCAATTGCGAGAGCACTGGCTTTAAATCCGCGTATTCTTTTCTTTGATGAACCGACCTCAGCGCTTGACCCGGAGCTTACCGGAGAAATCCTTAAGGTCATCCGCGGTTTGGCAGAGGAGAATATGACGATGGTTATTGTTACCCATGAGATGGCATTTGCCCGGGATGTGGCGGACCGTGTTATTTTTATGGACAACGGAGTAATTATAGAGGAAGGTACACCCGCGGAGGTGTTTAATAATACAACGAACCAGAGAACAAAGGAATTTTTACAGAGATTTAACGAAAACTAAGTGTGTTAGCGTGACTATTCACAATTCTAAGTTACCCGGTGTTTTCACCGGTTTCTTTTATATAACTTCTTCACCATTCTTATCTATTTTTTCAGAGTGAATATACTCATCAGAATCAAGAACCGCGGCAATAAAATTCAAAGATGTTGACAAAAACAGCCTGAAATATCAGGCTTTGAAAGGCATTATTTAATTACCAAATTGCAAAACAACATTGCAAAAGTTGGGCTATTAAAAAAGTTAATAAATATTTGCTATTATATCTTGACATGTTGTGCATTACCACATATAATATACGTATCAGTATGACATCGATATCACAAGGAGGTTAAATTCTATGTATAATGGATTATCAAATAGCATTGGTAATTTACATTTGCTTTCCAACGCATTAACGCGTTCCATCAGCCCAGAGAATTTTACGGGTGAAAGAGGCAAGGGCGGAATGTGTGAGCTTAAAGATGGATCAGCAAAGCATGCTGCCCGTGACCTGGGAAAAACCTGGAAAGTCAACCCATACATCATTATTAAGGCAGGCGAGACTTTTGAGATTGCGAATATAGACGGACCAGGTGCAATTCAACATATATGGATGACACCAACAGGAAAGTGGAGGAATACAATTATTCGTTTTTATTGGGATGGCTTAGAGAATCCATCCGTAGAATGTCCAGTTGGTGATTTCTTCTGCAGCGGCTGGCAAGATTACTTCCAGATTTCTACACTTGCTGTTTGCGTTAATCCAGGTAGTGCATTCAACTGTTATTGGACAATGCCTTTCAAAAAGAACTGCCGTATAACACTTGAAAACAGGTCGGAAGAAGATGTGGTTTACTACTATCAAATTGATTATACTCTCACAGAGGTTCCGGAGGATGCCGCTTATTTCCACGCACAGTTTAGACGTGTGAATCCATTACCGTATAAAGATGTTTACACAATTTTAGATGGTGTAAAAGGAAAAGGACACTATGTTGGAACATATATGGCATGGGGCGTAAATAATAACGGATGGTGGGGCGAAGGTGAAATTAAGTTCTATATGGATGGAGACACCGAATATCCGACAATCTGCGGAACAGGTACAGAGGATTATTTCTGTGGATCCTATGATTTTGAGGATCCCTACACCCATGATAAGTACATAGATTTTACAACACCTTATGGTGGCTTTTATGAAGTTAGAAGAGATGAACTCTATAAGAGTCAGAAAAGATTTGGAATGTATCGATTCCACATTACAGATCCTATCCGCTTTGACAATGACCTAAAGGTAACAATTCAGGCATTGGGGTGGAGAGAAGGTGGCAGATATCTACCACTGCAAGATGATATTTCTTCCGTTGCTTTCTGGTACCAAACAATTCCTGCAGCAACATTTCCTCCAATTGGAGATAAGGATTATTTAGAGATAATTTAACCTCATCAGGGAAGAATACTTACCTGTTTCAGCAGTTCCTGCTGAAATGCCATGTAGTGGCAATGAGGTTATGAGCAAGTAGCGTAAGCGGATTGCGAATATCCGCTTTGACAACATTAAAAGGGGCTTTATAAAATGATAGGAATTAAGGATAAGCCAGAAATCTTGGTAGTTGGTAGTTTCGTAAAGGATTTAACAGTTTCCACCAATCGATTTCCAGAGGTTGGGGAGACTGTCCTCGGATGTGGTTTTCAAACCGCATCCGGAGGGAAAGGTGCTAATCAGGCTATCCAGGCCGCTCGGCTTGGTGCACATGTAACCATGGTAGGTAAAGTGGGAGATGATATTTATGGTAAAGAGATGATTGATTCTTGCGCCGAATGTGGCATCGATTGCAGTAGGGTTATGATTAATAAGAATGCTCCATCTGCTATTGGAAATGTTCAACTGCAAATTGATAAAGACGGAAAAACACAGAACCGCATTATTGTTGTGCCTGGTGCCAATATGACGATTACCATAGAAGAACTTAGCTTCTTGGAAAAAGAAATTAAAAATTATGATATGGTATTGCTTCAATTTGAAATACCAATGGAGGTTAACGAATTTGTTATTGAATGTGCCTATCGGAATGGAGTTCCTGTAATGCTCAATCCGGCTCCATCTGCACCTCTAAGCGATTCAATTATGCCGAAACTTACATACATATCTCCAAATGAGCATGAGGCTGCTGATTTGACGGGTGTTACTATTCGACATGATGGAGCTCATGTAAATTCAGATGATGTAAAAGCTGCAATAAATGTTCTTTTAGATCGTGGAGTTAAAAATGTTTTGATTACTCTTGGAACTGCTGGCGCAGCGTTTGGAAATGAAAACGAATTTTTTATATGTCCTTCTTTACAAAACATTATCGCTGTGGATCCTACTGGTGCAGGTGATTCTTTTGTTGGTGCCTTTTCAACGTTTGTTTCTATGGGTATTGACCATGAAAAATCAGTTCGGATTGCAAATTATGTGGGTGCGCTCACAGTATCCAAGATGGGTGCTCAGCCATCTTTGCCTTGGTTGGAAAACGTATATGATTTAATCAGAGAGAGAAAAGATACGGAACTGTTAAACTGGTATAAATCATAGTAGATACTTACATAATCTTTCGGGAGCATGGGCGATTATTATCGGCTTTAGGGCGAATGAACATGAAAAAGCAAATATGAGCTTTGAGCTTTAGAAAGATTCATTTGCTTAAAGAGGAGGAGAAAATTGGATCAACTTGATTTGAATGTATTAAAGGATTTTGACAAAATTGTGTTTAAAGAAATGGAGAAGTTTGTTTCCGAAATAGATGAGAAAGAGTATACAGATAGCGCAAACCTGATTATAAAAGCGCAGGAACGAGGTAATCGTGTTCATATTACAGGTATCGGTAAGCCGGGACATGTGGCAACTTACAGTGCATCCCTGCTATCCTCAACCGGAACTCCGGCGTATTTTCTCCATGGAACAGAAGCGGTTCACGGCTCTTGTGGACAATTATTACCAGGTGATGTTGTCATTTGCATATCGAATAGTGGCGAAACCGCTGAATTGAAGGCAACTGTCACAGCGATTAAGAATAATGGGTGCTCAATCATTTCGATTACCGGAAACCGCAATTCTTGGTTGGCAAAGCAAGGGGATACTCATATCCTTGCCAGTGTTAAAGAAGAAGGCGATCCACTAAATCGTGCACCAAGGGCATCCATTTTAGCTGAAACCTACGTTATTCAAAGATTGAGCCTTTTATTGCAAGCTTATAGAAATCTGGATCCGGCACAGTACATAAAATGGCATCCGGGTGGAACCCTTGGAAATCTGCGTGATAATGAAAAATAGATATCTTTTTTAGTTTCTTGATTATAAAAAATTAAAAGATAAGGAGTAAACAAATTGCTCTCTTTATGTAATGATCTTTGGGAAGTACAGTTTGATAAAGACAACGGTGCTATACGGAAGATTATCGATTTGGTAAATAAGAAAACCATTTTAGATAACTTGCATAATGAAGTGTTCCGATTGGAATGTGAAGAAGAAAAATACATGGATAGCTTCCATTCATTTATGTATGTTGAAAAAGAAGATGGGGTGAAGTTTCAATGGAACATAACTTCTGATATTACGCTGATTGCATTATGGCAGATGGATGGGAATTCAATCAGCGTAGAATCCTATATTGAGAACAGGAGCAATCAAAAGCTCAGCAGTATGGAGTATCCTTTACTTGATGGTATCGGCGATTTTGCTGCAATCTACGGAGGCAAAAACAGAAAAGACTTCAAGAATTATGTAGCGCATTCCTATGCCACAGGATTTTTGATAGAAGAGCCGCTGGATAACTTTCATGAGGACGAGGGATTCCGGTATATGCCATATCCGGAGAGTTTTTCAGGAGCATCTATGCAGTTCTTCACCTATTATTGCGAGAATAAAGTTGGCTTATATTTTGCTGCATATGATGGGCAATACCATCAAAAATGGTTAAATTTCTATAAGCATAACGGAAAATTAAGAGCAAGCCAGATCTATGGCTATGAAGATATCGGATATGGAAATGGATTGAAAGCACCATGGAAATTTGTCATTACTTTAACAAGTGGTGACGGGTGGTATGAAGGATGTGACTTATATAAAAAATGGGCGCTTCAGCAGACATGGTGCTCCGGCGGAAAATTAAAGGAACGTGGAGAGGATAAGAAAGCTTCCTGGCTTTGTGAAGAGATGGGAGCCTGCACGTTCGGAATCAATGCCCGCCATGATCGTTCCTTATGGTTGGAACGATATTCCGAAGACATCAAGAGTCCGATATTTCACGTATTAGGGCCAGATTGGACTAATGTAGAACAAAACTACAAGAACTCGATTCCAGGTGGATACAATGATTGGTTTCCTACAAGATTTCTGGATAAGAACTTAGATGTGATTCGCCGTCATGGAGATCGATTTGCACCATTTGAATTTGATTTCCTTGTTGCAACTGATAAATCGGATAGCGATATGATTTGTAATAGCCTGCAGAAATGGCCACAGAAACCAAAATCCAGGGATGAATATAAATTCACTATGCTTTGTCCTATCTGCCAATATACGCAAGACCTTCATGTAAAACGGGATGTTCAGGTAATGAGGGAGTCCGGCTGTGATGCCATGTATTATGATATTTCAGCGAATAACATCCTTAAGACCTGTATGAGCGATCGACATGGTCATCCGGTAGGTGCAGGCAAAATAATGACGGAGGCATATCGAAAAATTTATTTTGATACGAAGCAAAAATTAGCCAAAGTCAAAGGTCAATATGTACCTCTTGGTACGGAGATGATGAATGAAGTTTTTCTGGATTGCTTGGATTTTTACCAAGCAAGAGCAAATGCACAGCCTTGTTCGTTCCTGGAAACAGGAATATTTCGAGATCTAATAAAGCAAGGAAAAGCTCAGGTTATACCAATGTTCCAGTATGTATACAGTGGATATGCACCCTTAAGGATGGATGGCTGGGGAAAGCTAACGAAGGAAGGCGGAGATCTGATTTATCATACGATTGCAAAGACCTATCTATGGGGCGGCTTATTTGAAATTAATTCTGAGTACAGCGCTATGGAGATGGTCGATGAAATAGAAAATAGCGCAGAGGAGCATTATTGTGATTTTGACCCGGTTGGCTTTCCATATGACAAGTCAATTGCTGATTATATAGCTAAATTCGCAGCTCTCAGGACCGGAAGGTACAATCATTATCTTGCATATGGAGAAATGAAGCGCCCGCCCAAATTACATATACCAAAAGTATGGCGCACCTATTATCAATATAATTCTGCGAAAAGTAGTATGGAATGGGGAGACAGAGGAAAGATCCTGCTCGACAGCGTGGTTACCGCAAGATATGGCTATGAAGATTCTGAGTTAATCCTTTTCGCCAATACAACGGATTTGACACAGGATATTATGTGGCAGGATGATATTCTTCAAGAGGATAGAGAGTATGATGTTTGTTTTGATTATAGTACAAAGACCAGCGATACGAAGAAAATAATCGGCAAAGAATTGAGAAACTTAAAGTTATCACCCAGGCAACTATTTATAGTTGAAAATAAAAAATAATTAGGGAGGAATTTTTTATGAGGTTTAAAAAAGTATTAGCTATGGTTTTAACAAGTGTAATGTTAGTTCTGGCACTTACTGGATGCAAATCCGACAGTTCGGTTACCGGTTCAGACAAAACTGGAGGAAATTCATCTACGGAAGCAAAACCGGATGCGGACAAAAAGGGTTCCGATTCAAGTTCGTCAAGTGAAGAACCGGTAAAAGTAGTCGTTTGGAATCAGATTTTTGAACCATGGAATCAGGAGTTTTTTACAGAAAAAGCAGAGGAATATAATTCCTTGGGAAGAGGCTATGTGGTTGAACAGGAATTTATCGCTGGTGATGCATGGACGGAAAGAATGGCATCTGCACAGGCAGCAGGAACAGCTCCAGATACCTATGTACTTTCCTATAATAATATTGTCAGCGCTGTTAGGGATGGTTTAATTTTACCGTTAAATGATCTCCTTCCCAAAGAAGCTTTTGACGATTTGAATGATAATGTAAAAAATATGGTTTGCTTTGAAGACAAATATTGGGCATACCCTCAATTGGTAGAACCTTCCACTGTGCTATTCTATCGTACGGATTTGTTTGAGCAGGCTGGAATTACAAAAGTTCCTACTACCTGGGATGAACTCATCGAAGCAGGTAAAAAGCTGACAACAAATGAGATATTTGGACTTAGCATACCTGATTTTCCTTCCATGGGCTGGTGTACATGGGGAATGCAATACGCTAGCTCCGGTCATCTTGCGATTAATGATAATTGGGATACTCCATTAATTGACCAGGGTTATATTGATTTAGCAAACTTTTATAAGAGATGCTATGATGAAGGTATCGTTCCTGCACAGGCACTCTCAGGCTATGCAGATATGAAGGATTTTGGTGAAGAAAGTGTAGCTATGAAATTCTGTGGTTCTTGGGGTGTAGGACAAATATTAAATGATTATCCTGAACTTGCAGATAAATTTGCAGTTGCAGTTCCTCCGACAAAAGATGGTAATCAGGATACCATATTAGCTACGAATGGCGGATGGACTTATGTTATTGATGCGAAAACTAAGGTTGCAGAAGGTGCAGCGGATTATATTAGCTGGCTGTTAGCAGAAGATGTTGAAACATGCGCGGAGTTCTTTGAACTTGCTAAATTCGCAAAAGCTGCTCCCCGTAAGAGCGTAGGAGAGTATATCAGTGCTAATTCAGGAGATAGTTCCTGGGCTGAAACGGTTAATTATGTTTCCGCACATGCAATTGCAGAACCTATCTATCCGTGGGATATCTCAGTGGCAGTTTCCTTAATGTTTGAGAATACATCTTTAGGAATGATGAGTGTGGAGGATGCAGCAGCTGAGGCAGCCACTTCCATTCAGGCAATTATTGACAATCAGCAATTGGCAGGAACAAATCCGAAGAAATAATACTTAACAATGTTAAACTAAAATAGAAATCGGCATTAGCCGTTTTAAGTTAACCGGTTGAAACGGCTAATGCTTGATTTTCGTATCTAGGGATAGGAGGATGTATCGCATTGAAGCGTAGAAAATCCCAAAATAAAATAACAAGCATTGATAAAAGAGATATGAAAACTGCTTACATCATGTTGTTACCTGCAATCATCATGCTTACTATATTTGTAATCGTTCCTTTAATCATGGCTCTACAGAAATCGTTCTATGACTGGAATTTTTATATCGATTCGGAATTTGTAGGACTTAAAAATTATAAAATCATTGTAAATACTGTTTATTTTCAGAAAGCAGTAGTAAATGTTATTAAGTTTGTGGTTATCATTGTTCCGCTTATGATATTGGTTTCCTTTTTATTTGCGAATGTTTTAGTTAACCTTAATAAAAAATTATCCGCAGTGATTAGGACAATGATTTACATTCCAGGAATTGTATCCGGAATAGCAACCTCTGTAATTTTTATATTTGTTCTGGATTATAAAGGTGGGATTATAAACCAAATTTTAATGAAGCTTGGACATTCGAGAGTAGCATTCTTAAATGATCCTTTTTGGGCTGCCATATCCGTTATTATACCATCAATCTGGCTTGGTCTTGGAGGAAACACCATATTAATGTACGCCGGTATGATGAATATACCAACGGAATACTATGAGGCTGCTTCCGTAGATGGTGCCAGTGCCTTAAAAAAAATGCTTCATATTACAATACCGCAGATGAGGAATATAGTCGTGCTAATGAGCATTGGCTTGACCGCAGGTACCCTTCAAATGTTTGATATTCCTTATATGCTTACTGGCGGCGGACCATCTAATTCAACACTAACACCAATGCTATATCTCTATAATAATTATAGGGATACCAGTAAAGGCATGGGCTATACAATTGCCGGAGCTGTTTTGATGCTTATTCTTATAACGGCAATCAATTCGATCGTATTTGCTGTTATAAAATCAGATAAATCTATGGAAGGGTAGGTGTTATTGTGAATAAAACTAGTAAAAAAATTGAAAAAGTCGTGTTTAGCATAATAGCACTGATTATCGCGTTTCTAGCCATATTCCCATTAATATGGATGGCTTTAGCAAGTTTTAAAACAAAAAAAGAAATATTTGCAGTCCCATTAAAAATATTCCCTGAAAAGTTTACGCTGGATAATTTTGCTGTAATATTTGGGGATAAATCGGTATCTTTTGTTAGATCCTTGTGCGTAACCTTTATAGTCGCTGTTATTGCTGTTTTCTTATCATTGCTTATTAATATGATGGCTGGCTATGTATTTGCCAGAATGAACTTCCATTTTAAAAAATTCTTATGGGTATATTGCATCATATCAATGTATATTCCCGGCATGACGATACAGTTGACATCCTTTCTGGTAGTGCATCGTTTGGGAATGCTGGATACCTTAGCAGTATTGATACTTCCAGGCGTAGTATCTGGGTATAACATATTCTTTTTCCGCCAGTTCTTCCTCAATATGCCGTTAAGTTTAGAAGAGGCAGCTATGATTGATGGCGCAGGAAGGCTAAGAATTTTCTTTAACATCTTTGTACCTTTGACAAAAGGACCTATGGTTGTACTTGGAGCAGGTACCTTCATCGGTTATTGGAACAGTTTTATATGGCCATCAATGACGATTACACAACCTAGATATATGCAAATCATGCAGATTATAAGATCCATGAGATCCGTGTATTCAACCAATTTTGGTGCCGTTATGGCCGGAACTTCAATTGCGGTTATACCACCGATAATTTTATTCTTTATATTTCAAAAACAAATTGTTGAAGGTGTTGTGTTATCCGGTATAAAATAAATACAAGACATAATTACGGTACCAGTATTTCTGCCAGCAAAAATGCGCTTAGTCGGTGTGATTTAGAATTGTGAGGAGACGGCAATGAGTAAAAGGGATAAGCTTTTTATAGTTATTTTAATGATTACGACTTCGATTGTTTTTTCTGGGTGTTCAAACGCGGAAAATGCGCAGAGTGAGTCGGAAACCCAGGGGGCGCCAGAAGTAGAATCCGTCGTTGGTGAAGATGATGCGAAAGGCTCAGAAG
>ENA-UOOE01002391-UOOE01002391.1-fermentation-metagenome-genome-assembly--contig:-NODE-2391-length-13532-cov-4.360540_pt1 | contig 13532 bp, 10 predicted proteins | sample MGYA00245776_ERZ724021 | MGnify/ENA primary metagenome ERZ724021 (study PRJEB28704, sample SAMN03018321) | fermentation metagenome | biome: anthropogenic terrestrial biome; feature: soil; material...
CAAACCATGACTTAAAAATAGCCTGCGCCATCTCTTCTAAACAATGATTTAGTTCAGGAAAAAAAGGAAGAAATATAAAAGAATAGTGAAAATAATATAGAAGATTCGTAATAAATATGTCGGGAGTTTTAAGAGAAAACAAATATTTTATACATATATAAGATTTCCCAGACTTATTCTCTTATTTTCCAGCTATGCTTTTCATAGTAATTAATGTATTTATTAATTTTATTCAAGAAATTTTACTATTGCGGTTTTTAGAAAATATTTTGTAATATTTACAAAATATAAGAAGGAATATTTGGTATATTGTAGAATTAATATTATAAGACATCGGGTAATTTATAAAAATTGATGTTGAGAGATTAAAAATATTTAGGGATATAGACTGAAAAGTAAATTTAATATAAAAACTGCTTCTATGATTTTGAGGTTTTCAGGTTATCTGTTCAAGATGTTTTTTATGAAGAAATTAAAAAAATAATTATATTCCTATTATCAATCTGAAGTGCCGAATTGACGAGGAAGGGAATACATCAAATACAGTCAATGCTTATTTTATTTGTACAAAAATAAAGAAATTGGTGCAGCATATGGAATATAAATTACTGATGTCAAAGTTTGATTAATGAGGGGGAAGATGTTATGATATCAGTTTTTTTAGATGAGTCGGGAAATTTTGAAGACATAAATTATAAGTTGAAATTTATAGGGGGATTAATTTATACAGGTGATGATTTAAAAGAGGAAGAATGCAGAATAGAACAGTGTTTGAAAGATGTTTGTCAGAGTTTAAAAATTGTATATCCTAATGATATCCATACAACTAAAATGAATTGCAAATCCAAAAAAATAAAAGAAGCTTTATCAGAAAGTCTAATTAATCACTTCCGTGCCAATGGAAAATATCATTTTACATACATGGTATGTGGTAGTAATAAAAAGAATTACATTAAAAACAATTCCAATATAATAGAAGAGGAATTTGCCAGCAATTTATATGATAATATGATAGCTAATTTAATTCAAAACATATTATTTTACAATCCATATTTAACAGATAGAAATTATTATCTGAATATTGCCAGTAGAATTGCCCAAATAAATGTAGACGATAGTCAAAAGATGGAAGAATATAAAAAACTTGGCTATGAAGGCAATATTATAGATAACAAGAAAAAATATATATTTTATCTTAACAATAATACTGCTATAAAAGCAGCCATTTCATCTAAAATGGTTGAAAATCGTATTAATAAAGATATAGGTATAGATTTAAATGTCCAAAAAATTAATTATAAAAATACTAAAAAAGATCAATCCCTGTCTACTACTCCTTTCCTATATGCAGCTGATATTTCATGTAATTTGATAAAAAATGTAATAGCAGACGTATCTAATTTCCAAAATAAGTATAATAGTTTAAAAGGTAAATTGACTAATATTAAAAAAAAGGATTTTTATATATCTGAAACCGTTAAAAAGTTAGAAGAAATCAGCGGTACAAAAGTATTTGCATGGGCTTATGATGACATCGAAAAATTGTGGGGAGATTTGAATTTAGCAGTGTACAGAAAAGATTTTTTATCTGCTTTGGATTATCTGTATGAAATAAAAAAGAACAGCTCTCCGTTTGCTAAATTTTATTATAATTTTTGGTGTAAAAGAATAGAAAAAGAGTTGGAGCCCATTTTCAATAAAGATGAGGTAGAGCTTTATATTGCCAAAATAGAAAATTATAGTTTAAATAAAAATAAATCCGAATATGAGAAAGGGTTATTTTTAGCCAAAAAAATAAAAAAATATTTCAATAATTTAAAGGGTGACAATAAAAAAGAGTATTTATTTAAATTAAATGATGTTTTGCTTACGGGATATAATCACAGAGGAGATATAGTTAATGGGCATAAGTGTATTGATGAATGTGAGGAAAACAAGAATTTTGTAGATACTCAAACTTATGTGCATTTTTTAATCAGAGAATTGCAAACTTTTGCAAATGAGTTTAATTATGATAAGTGTATAAAAATTTCCAAAGACATAAAGGACTATTTAGAAATATTGAAAGAGAATGAAAAGGAAATTGCCGCATGTTTGAACAAAAAAATAACAGGTAATACTCAAAGAGGTAAAATTTACAGTTCTTTAGGACAATTTTATGGATTTGAAGGAGAAAAAGATGAAGCATTGAAGTATTTTTCGAAGGCTTTAGATGAATTTAAATATTCAAGGATTGATAAAAATAGGGAAACTACTTTATCATATTTGCTGCATTTGGCAGTAGAACAAAGGGATTTTGAATTGTTTGAAAAATATATGAAGGAGCTGTGGAATAGTTCTGATTTGGAAGAAATATTTAAAAAAATTACAGATAATAAAAGTAATAAAAGAAGATATCAATTATATTTGTATTTAAAAGCTTTAGATACTTTTTATATAGAAAGTGTATCAGAAAAGTTGTTGAATAATATAGTTGATTTTGACTATAAAGGTAGTGATTTTGAACAAGTTCATCCTTGGGAGTTGATATATAAATATTTAGCGATTATATGCTTGAAAAAACAATCAAGGAATAAGGCTCAAAATATGATTAATAAAATAGATGAAATAGATAAAATAAAGGGTATAGGAGGAACCATAAAATTGATTAACATAAATTCTAAGATTGAATATTTACAGTTGGATTCTAAATTAAATAAAAGTCAAAATCAAGGTGAAATAGATAAGCTTTTGAGTAAAATGGAAAGAGTTTTAACTAAATATACAAATATAAATAAGGTATTTGGCAGTGTCAGATCAGAAAATGGGAAATTGCAGTTGGATAAATTAAATACTGTATTTACTTATATGTACAGATAAAGGAGGTATAATTTGTGGTATATAAGAGGGCAGATATATTATTTTTAGTTATGGGAGAAAATCCTTTTCCCAATTTAATATCGGCATCTACAAGGGTTAGAGAAGGGGGGAAAATAGTCTGTATTTGTACCGAAAAAACCGGTGGTATATTATATAGTAAGTTTAAAAGAGAAGTTAAATCAAAATTAGATGTGAAATTTGACAGGATAAGTATTTATGTCGATAAATCAAAGGAATATACTAACAGGGATATCATAAAAGAAAAAATAGTTCAGAAATTGGAAGCCGAACTTTCTTTAAACCCCCACATAAAATTGTTGGAACTTAATTATACGGGTGGTACTAAATTAATGTCAGCAGTTAGTTATGAAACAATTAAAAATTTTGATTATGAACGGTACAGTAGCAGTTTAAATGTGAGTCTGACTTATATTGATTCTGAAAGGGAGTCAATGTATTTTGAATTAAAAAAAGGAGTTGAAGGCAAGTTTACAGCTAAAAATGTAAAATTGACCGAGTTAGAACCTAGTTTTAATATTTCTCTTAAAGATGTAATAGATCTTCATGTGGATTTGAATTTGAACAATCCAAAGGAAAAGTCCCATATGGGAGAACTTTCGGATAAATTAGGGAATTTGTTTGTAAATATCGACAAAGATGAATATAAAAACAGAATTGAATTTTTTGAGAAAATAAAAAGCCTTACTAAAAAATATAACAAAGATAATGATAAATTTGCCGGTGAATTGGAAAAATTATTTAGGAAATATGATTTACTGCATGGATTTAAAAATGTGGCTGAATTCGGTTTTCAAGACAATAAAAATCTATATGGATATTTCGATAAAACAGTATGGATGGAAGAATTTGTATTGAATAGGCTTATTGAATTAAAAGACGAAGGAATTATCAATGATGTAATATCTAATATTAAGAAAGAAAAAGCTGATGAAGAACAGGGAGAATTTGAAGTTGATATTGCAGCCTACAGAAAATATAAACTGTTTGCAATTTCAGTTACATCAATTGATAAACCTGAATTTGCCAAAGGCAAGCTGTATGAAATAAAACAAAGATCTAAAAATTTAGCGGGAGATGAAGCAGGAATATGCTATATTACCCTTTGTTGGAATACTGATGAGTTGAAAAATGAATATAAAAACATATGGGACAATGAGAATATAAAGAATTCCTTAATCCTTGGGTCACAGGATCTCAAAAATTTAAAGGATGAACTAAGGGACTGGATTAAAGGAGGTGAATAGTTTGATTTTTAATAAAAAGTTAGTAGTATCTTTAATTGGAATTAACCCTTTGCCTGCTTTTATTACTATACTCAACAATTATGATGCGGATACAGAATTATTTTTGGTTTATACCGAAGCTTCTCAAGATAATTTTGGTTCTAAAGCGGTAGCTGAGAATTTAAAAAAAGTAATCGAAGAAAGGATTAACGGTATTAATATTACTCTTTTGAAATGTGATAAAAGCGATAATAGAAAAATAAATGGCTGTATTAATAATTTGTTTAACAGTATTAAAAATCGAATGAAAAAAGATGATAGGGTAAAACTGTTGCTGGACTATACTAGCGGTACGAAAGCTATGTCGGCTGTGTTTGCGGAAAGGGTTTTAAATGTAAATATAGAAGGACTGACTACAGTAATATCATATGTTGATGACAACCAAAATGTAATACTTGAGGATTCAAACACTGTTGGGATGAGCAGGTTCGTTAGAATAAGGGATGCGGTTAAAAATCTTGACATATCTATAGGGGATGTAGCAAGAATTCATGGATATAAATTAGAGAAAAAAGTCAAAGAAAGTGTAGATGATAATGGTATTAGATACATTGACAGTTCGGATTCGGCAGCTTTTATAAATGACAATGGTAACAGGATAATAGTTAATAAAGTTTATTTACTGGATGTTAAGCTTGTATTAGGTTTTGAATCAAAATATATAAATAAGAAAGAATCAGATAATAAATTGAATAAATTGAAAATGGAATTGTTTGAGTTTAAAGATAAAGCTGAAAAATTAGGCGGAAGCAGAAGTATAATCATATATAAGTGTAGATGTAGCAATAAAGATGGAGAAACTTTGAAAAAAGATATAAGAAGTGCTTATGAATACGAAATGAATAGAAGGTTTAGTATTATTCCTCATGATCAACAGTTTGTAAATGAAGTCAAAAATATTTATAGAGATGAAGGAGGAAGATAAATGAAAGCGTTAGCTCTTTGGGAAGTTTCACGAAAGCAGGATTATATTTTTGCCAGCAACAAATTAAAGGAGAACAGAGGAGCCTCCATAATTATAGAAGAGATAATAGAGGAACTGCCTAAAAGCATTAATAAGGGTTATGAAAATAATGTAGTATATAACGGAGGAGGAAATAGCCTGTATAAGTTTGACGATTTAAGTAAGGCTAAAGAATTTATTAAAGATATAAGTGAGGAAGTAATCGGACGGTATCCCGGCATACAATTATTCATGACAGCTTTGGAATACGACGAAAAGAAGGATAAGGTTACGGATAAGGTAAGTTATATTCACCAAAAACTCAATATTAAAAAGAATAGAAGGGCAAATAGTGGCCTGCAAGTTTCGTTTGGGATTGAAATACCTTGTGAGTCTACTAAATTGCCTGCTTCATTTTGTGACAAAGATGAAGAACACAGATATATAAGTTCTGAGATAAAAGAAAAGCAAAATATAGATACTTCCCATAAAAATAGTAAAAAATTTAAAAGATTAATTCCGGAAGGTTATAAACCTATTAGGGAGTTTGATGATTTGGCGAAGAAAGAAAATAAGAGTTATTTAGCCGTAGTTCATATAGATGGAAACCAAATGGGTAAAAAGTTGATTAAATTAAAGGAATATTTTGAACCTAAATATTCAGGTGATGACTTTACTCAAGTCAATGAAGATTATTTGCAAGCTTTAAAAGAGTTCAGCAGTCAGATAAAAGATGCATATGAAAATTCCTTTATAGAAATGACCAAAACTATAGAAGAAAATAAGGAAGAGCTAAAAGATATTACTAATATAGAAGGAAATAAATTTCCTGTTATACCCATTATAGTAGCAGGAGATGATATAACTTATATAACAAACGGGAAAATTGGCATAGAATCAGCAAGGATATTTTTAGAATATTTGAACAGGGAATGCATAGAAATTTATGGCGGAGGAAAAGTTAAATTAAATGCATGTGCCGGAGTAGCAATAGCTAAGGTTTCTCATCCTTTTGCCAATACCTATAGATTAGCCGAAGATTTATGTAATAATGCAAAAAGAAAATTAGCCAAGGAATATTCAAATAGAGATTTTTCATTGGTTGATTGGCATATAGAACAAGGGGATTTATTAGGGAGTATATCGGAAATAAGAGAAAAGTATTACAAGAGTTTAGACGGATATGATTTGTGCATGAGACCTTTATATTTAAATAATGAAGAGGAAAACTGCTGGACAAGTTATAAAAATTTTATGATGGCTTTTAATGATATTACTAATAAGAGAATATACGAAGATAAAATTGCCAGAAATAAAATTAAGGGATTAAGAGATGTTTTTGCTAAGGGGAAAAAGGATACTGAAATATACTTGAAATCCAATGGAATAGAAAATTTTTTCAGCGGATTTTGGAATGTAAAAGTTGATTATTGTTTTACAGATAAATGCTGTGTGTATTCAGATGCAGTAGAGGTAATGGATTTGTTTTTAAAACTGAAGGAAGGGGGAAGAAAAATTCATGGGGAAATATAGAATAAAAATAAAACTGCTTACGGAAGCGATTTTTGGAAGCGGAAATTCTATACCAAGTTCGGTAGATTTGGAAATTACACATGATGAATATGGTTTTCCATTTATGAAGGCCAAAACTTTTAAAGGAAATTTTAGAAAGGCAGTTACAAATGTAGCGGAGCTTTTAAGCCCAGGAGAATGTAAAGCCGTGATAGACAACCTTTTAGGTAAAGAAAACGATGGTGTCAATTCTTGGAAGAATATAAGGTTTACAGATTGTATGTTGAATGAAAATGTAAGGGAAATATTAGCATTTAAAGTTAGAAACGGAACATTGACTGAATCTGAGATAAAAGAGGCATTAACGGATATAAGAAGTTTTACAAGCATTGATGATAACGGGTCTTATGAAGAGGGATCTTTAAGAGATATAAGAGTGATTAAGAAAGGATTAGAATTTTATGTAGATCTAAATGTATATAGGGAATTATCCGAAAAAGAATTAGGTCTGTTGGCAACTGCCTGCAGATATATGAAACATATCGGCAGTATGAAAACCAGAGGAAAAGGAGAGGTAGATTGCAGCTTTTTAGTATGTGAAGAAGGAAAATATGCAGACAAAACTGATGTATTTATGAATAAGTTCTTAAAGGGGGTGAAAGCAAATGGCTAAATATATTTCTTTTAATATTGAGGCTTTAGAAGATTTAAAATTAGCTCAAACAAATGTTCAAATAGATTCGGAAGATACTCTTGAATATATTCCAGGTTCTTCAATAAGAGGTGCTTTTATATATAAATATATTGAAAAATACGGCGTGGAAGATATAAATCAAGGGATCCACAGAGAAAAACTCCTTAAGGGAGGCATTAAATTTTTAAATGCTTATCCTGAATATGATGATGAAAGGAGTATACCTCTTCCAAAGATTTATTTTTCTACAAAAGAAAGTATGAGATTGTTTGATATGGAAGAAGACGCATTAGAATTAACGGAAGGCTTGGATAATCTTTTGCCGCTTGACTATGAGAGGGTGAGGAAGCCTGAATTTGCAGGCTATAAAGATGATGCACTACATAAGATAGATGTAGAAAAAATATCTAATCTCCATATTAATAAAAGTAAGGAAAAGAACAGTTTATTTAGGTATGAAGCTATTAAAAGAAATCAAATTTTTAAAGGAATAATTAAAGTTGAGAATGAATCATATATAAATGAAATAAAAGAGATTTTTGAAGATGCTGAAATATATATTGGCGGTTCAAAGGGAAGCGGATATGGCAGATGTAAGATTACAAGTATGGAAGAATTAGAAGAAAATCCGGAGTATGAACCGTTTAAGGAAAGAGATTGTTTTGAAAAAAATATATATATTTTGGCTTTGTCGGATATTATATACAGAAATGATTTGGGACAATACAAAACTAAATTTGAAGAAGAATATTTGTGTAAAGAATTAGGATTGAAGAAAATTGAATACGTGGATAGTATTATTGATATAAAAAATATTACAAGTTACAATAATAAATGGAATTGCAGGACTCCTCAAATTATTGGGATTAAAGGGGGAAGTGTTTTTAAGTATAAAATAGTTGATGGAGAGATTAATAAAGACAAATTGATGGAATTTATGGATAAAGGCATAGGAGAAAGAAGGGCAGACGGATTTGGAAGGTTTGTTATATTAGATTCTTTAAATGAATATTTTTATCTTAATTGTGGGGAAGGCACTGTAGAAAGGACAAGATTAAGCGAACTTTATAATAAGCTTGAAGATAGTGAGAAGTTATTGCTGAAGAGAATATTGACCGACATATATAAGAAAAATATTGAAGAACATATTGGACATATTGTTTTGGAAAAAAGCAAGTATATAAAGTATGTGGAAAGTATGAACAGAAACCAGTGGGGTAATTTCAAAGATTTATTCAGCTATTTGGCAACACTGGAACCAAAAGAAGGTATAAAAAAATACAATGATTATATTAGTAATATAGTGGAAAAGGGTAGTACTTCTTATAAACAAATTAGAAGGGTAAAATATGGGAATGGTGACATACAAAAACTATTTTGTGAATTAGTAAACAATAGTACAAATTTAGATTATTTTTACAATGATTTGTTTAAAGATATTAAAAAAATACAAATTATTGATATAGCTGGAGAAATTGATGAAAAATTTGCCTATAAAACTACTTTAAAAGTTTTAGTGGAAATAATTAAATATATAATGAGGGGAGTCTATAAGGAGGTCGTTTTATGATTGATTATATAACTACCATAAAGGTAGAAATTTTCAGCCTTTCCCCCTTGTCTATCGGAGACAAGGATCAGGAACCGCTGATATATGATGAGGGAAAAACGGCATATCTTCCTGCTACCGGTATAGCCGGAGCTTTTAAAGCTTATTTAAAATTTATTGGAAAAGATTATAAAAAACTGTTCGGGGATCAGGATAAGGAAGGTAAATCTGAAATGAGCAGTGTTATTGTAAAGGATTCCTTTGCAAAGATTATAAATTACGACAGGAGAAGCGGCGTTAGTATAAGTGATAAATACGGCAGCAATGAAAATAATAAGAAATTCGAAAGAAATTATCTGCAGAAAGGCATGAAATTTGAATTGGAGTTTGAAATCCAAGCTTCTAAGAATGATATGGAAGAGTTAAAAAATATGCTGTATATCTGCTTAAAAGCACTGGATAAGGGAATTATCCGTTTCGGCGGAAGTAAAAGCTGCGGATTAGGTATATTTAAAGTGAAAAAGGTTTTGGAAGATGATTATGATTTAACCGAATTAAAGGATTTGACTAAATATTTAAATAATATTGAGGATAAATATGATGCAACATCTGAGGTAATGGGGATAAAATTGGACAATCACTATGTAAATTTTACTGTTAAGGGAGAACTTTCAACGCCATTAATAATTAAGGGTGCAGAAAAATTAGATAGTAATGATGTGGATGACAGAAGTATTGGATTGAAGTTATTTAATAATAAAATTGAATACTTTATACCAGGAAGTAGTTTTAAAGGCGTTTTAAGGTCAAGAGCGGAGAGAATAGCAAACTATTTTGATTCTTTAGATGAAGCTAAAGAGATGTTTGGAGAATTAAAAGAAGGAAGAGATAATATTTTAAGCAGAGTTTTTGTAACGGAGTCGGCAATAGAAGAAGAGAAAGAATCCAGGTATAATAGGATTAAGATAGACAGATTTACCGGCGGAGTAAGGCATACTGCTTTAATGAACGATATTCCGGTAAAAGGGAAAACACAATTTGATGTAATGTATAGGAAAAAAGGGAATAAAAGGATCGATGATTATTCTATTGGACTCATAACATTAGCTTTGAGAGATCTGGCTACGGAAAATTTGACTTTAGGAGGAAAGGACAATATAGGAAGAGGGAGATTTAGAGCTGATACTATGAAAATTGATGATGGAGATTCGATGATTGATATAGATTTTAAAAATATGTTTATTTCTAATACAGGCAGATTAAATGAATATGTAAGAGCTGTGAAAAGTTTAACGGAGGAGGAGGGAGGAGATGATTAATAATTATTATTTGAAAAAATTAAATAAAAAAAATTTAAAAGAGGCTTTTGATTATGATTGGGAGGATTTTAGTATAGAAAAGATTTTAGATAATAATAGATTGAAGAATTTAGGATTGATTTATTGTATAATTTATAACTATGATAGTGTAATTACAGAATATATATCTAATGCTGATATAGATTATAAAAATATTATAGAGGCCAGATTTTTTAACGAGGAAAATGAAATCAGGGTTTTTAATGATGAGGGAAAAATTACCGGAACTATATTTAAGGAATTGGAAGTTTCAAAGAGCAGGACAGACACTTACTTTTTATATCCAAGATATGGAGAGAAAAATAATGATAAAATGTATGCCAATAAGTTGGTTGTAAAAAAATATATTGATTATGATGATGACAGCCAGGCTTATATAGGGTATGTCAAACCTTCTAAGCTGATTTTTACGGGAGGTGAAAATAATGAAGCCAATTGAATCTTATAAATCACGGCTAAATAAAAACTCAATATATTCGGTAGCTCCTTATAATTTTGTGAGTTTGCCGAAAAGGTCTGTTTCAAGGTATGGCAGTCCTGAGGATTTGCCTTCATATAATAATTATAAAGTTGAAAAGGATGGAAAATGTCTTCTCAACGGGTATATTGATTATAGTTTAGTATCAGAAACGCCAATAATAGTTTCTGATGGTTTAGAAAAAAATGAGGCAAGGTTTTTTAAAGATTCAGAAGGGAAATATGCTATTCCTGGGAATACTATCAGAGGACTGTTAAGGACTAATATGCAGATATTGAGTTTTAGCAATATTGTAGGAGAAAGGGATAAAAAAGGGGAATACAGGAGCAGCTATATTGAAAATTCGAGATTTTTATACAGGGATATAGCAGGTGGAAATTCCCTTAGTAAAAGATATAGTTCTATTTTAAATGTAGATGCTAATAGAAGAATAGGAAAAAATTTAAAAGCAGGATATATTTGTAAAAGGGGAGAAAAATATTTTATACAGCCTGCTTTAGAAATTAAAAAGGATATACCTTACTTCAGAGTGGATGAACTGCGTTTAAGAAAAATTGGGGGAGAAAAAATTGATGGAGTAAATTTTTTATATGATAAAGTACCGCAGAAAGATGAAGAAGAATTAAAAAGATTAAATAAGATAGCAGCAGACAAAAAAAAGGAAAAAGGTTTAAGAAAAGCTGCCGAAAAGGAAATTAAAAAAATTCTTAATAACTATAAAAGAGAAAAAACTTACAAACCCTACCAAGTGGGAATATCTTTTGAACTAGACAACAAGGGCAGAATTACTAAGGTGGGAAATAGAGGCGAATGCAGCTACGAAGGCTATATGCTCTCAGGAGGATTTATATTAGGTAAACGCAGTCATTATATAGTGCCTGCCGAGGATACTAATCAACCTGAAATTGATTTGGAAAAAAAGGATTTTATGATTATAAGAGATTATGAAGAAGATTTAGTGGCGACAAAAAAAGCCGATAGGGAAAGTGGAAAAATTGTAATTAAAAAAGGGAAAGAATTTTATGCTTTACCGAAAGAGGGGGAAATTAAACCTGTATTTTATATAAATACGGACAGGCTTTATTTTGGATTTACTCCATATTTGAGGCTAAGCTATACTAAAGGGGTTTTAGACGGAGTTTGCAGGGAGTATAAAGAGAATCCCGGTATAAGCTATGCAGACAGTATATTTGGATTTACAGACAGAGTATTTAAAAATGGCGGAAGGGAAGAAAAGATAAGCTATAAGTCCAGGGTTAGTGTTGAAGATGCGGAAGCAGTCGGTGAGCCGTCGGTTGATAAAGAAAGTATTATTGATATTATATTGGCGGAACCGAAACCGACCAGTTATAATCTGTATTTGGAACAGAGCTCTTTAGATAAGAAGGAGCTAAATATATATGAGGAAGATTTTAAAATAAGAGGATATAAACAGTATTGGCTGAAAAAATATGTAGAATGTCCTTCCGGCGATATTTCAGAAGAAATGAAAATAACAATATATCCTTTAAAGGAAGGAACGGAATTTAAAGGAAGAATTTATTTTACAAATTTATATGAAGACGAATTGGGATTGTTGGCATGGGCTCTAAAGCTGAATGATGATTGCTGGCAAAACATAGGTTTAGCAAAACCTTACGGCTTTGGGAGAGTTAAAGTTAAAGATATCAAACTTAATATTGAAGATTTAGATAAAAAGTACGGTACGTTTTGTTTTGATTATTATAAGAGTGCCAAGGCAGATGATTATATTGATGAATATAAAAGATATATTTCAAATATGCTCAATGTGAAAAATATGGAAGAGGTTACCTCAATAAAGGAATTTTTCTGTATTAAGGCTACTTTAATAGACGAAAAGGACAAAAATAATTACAGGTATATGGTTTTGGATGAGTTTAAATTAAAAAAGATATTGCCTACAATACTTCAATGTAAGGATGCCTATTCCGAATCAAATATGAAAAAGATAATAAGTAAAAGCGGCAGCAACAATAAAAACAGAAAAGATAAGGGAAATATAAAGAGGGAAAATGTGGATAGTAGAAGTTTTGGAAACACATTGATGGCAGAAGCATTTAATAAGGCTAAAAAAGGTAAATAAAATATGCAGCTGATATAAAGAACAATTTTGTCGTTGACTCCCAATGGTTCAAAAACCTTGAAGGGGCCGACGACAATGTTGTATATATGTTAGCTACTTCTGTTGAGGAGAATTGGCCGTTTGTCATTTTTTATTCATATATTGTAATCAATCTTGAAGGGAGATGCTTATAATGGATAGGCCATCTTTAAAAAATGTTATAATATCAGATTTATGCAGTGTCAGTGAGCTTAAGGAATTGCAAGGTAATGACATCAATTTGTTGACTCCATCCGGAATAATTTCCGGAAGACTATTAAAACGTTCTAATGGAGAAAAACCGACTGACGGAAAGGATTTAATTGCCGAAGCGGTTGAGAGTTTTTCTAAAAAATATAAAGAAGTTTATAATATTGAAAATTTCGTTCCCGGAAATGACGGCTTTGTCATATTAGAAGATGTAACAATACGTCAAATCGGTTCAGATTCAATTTTTAAGTTAGAACAACTAACGGTTTTTTATGACCAAATAGTTGGTATTTCCTTGGGAAAGGTTATCGTTCACAGTTAAACCGGGCTTTTTGCTCTAAATATTTTCGCTATTTTAGGGTTTTTCTTATAACGAATGAAAGAGAAACATGGGGAAAGGAGGGTTTGATATGGATCATTTAATTACTTGGGAGGTTAGCCACCGCCGACGTAGGAATGGCAATGGGTACCGGGACGGACATAGCCATGGAAAGCGCATCTGT
>ENA-UOOE01002393-UOOE01002393.1-fermentation-metagenome-genome-assembly--contig:-NODE-2393-length-13528-cov-5.829288_pt1 | contig 13528 bp, 10 predicted proteins | sample MGYA00245776_ERZ724021 | MGnify/ENA primary metagenome ERZ724021 (study PRJEB28704, sample SAMN03018321) | fermentation metagenome | biome: anthropogenic terrestrial biome; feature: soil; material...
GCTTATAATATCATGAGAACGAAGGGAGCGGACGGAGAAGCCGTCCTGATGCAGCAGGTACGCACCGGCGCGATGGATCCCGTAGAATGGACGGATACACAGGTGGAACCCGGCCAGAGCTATGGCTACTACATCGTACCGGTTCATCCCGATATGAAGTCAAAAGGCGAATCGGTCCAGGGAGAAAAAACCCAGACCATATATGTTCAGGTGCCGGAAGCCTCTGAGAAAAATGGCATCTGGGACAAACTGCCGGACTGGCTCCACCCGGGTGACAAAACAGACAATCCAGACGACTCCAACCCGGACCGGGACAACAATAAGGGCAAGCCGGAGAATTCAGCTGCTCCTGACGAAACCACTCCGACCCCGGAAGAGTCCGGCAATCCCGATGACGAGGGGGAAGGGAATGAGACGGGTGCCCCGGTAGGGAGTGACAACCCGGAAAAAGACCCGGGTTCGGATGCAACACCGACACCGGGTCCGTAACATCCGTTCGTTTAGTCCAGCTTTTTCCGCTCCTCTTCGATTTCTTCCCGGGTGACCGTACTGAGAGCGGATATTCTGCAGGTCAGTGCCTTATCCAGAACTTCTTTCGCTTTTTCGGTCTGACCCCGCTTCTGATAGAGGATGCCCAGGTAATAGAGTGTTACTGCCTGGTCCTCTTTTTCTTCCTGAGCCTTTTTGAAATACTCAAAGGCTTTCTCCATATCTCCCATTCGGTAATAGGTTTGTCCCAGGCTGTCCAGAACCACGGGATCCTCATCATCGTATTCAAGAGCTTCCTGGTTGAATTTCAGGGCCTTTTCATAGTCTCCGGTCTCAATCAGCAGATATCCCAGGGATCCATAGGTCTGTGAATTTTTCAACTGATGGTGAAGTTCCGTCATGGACTCCAATGCCAGATCCAGCTTCCCCTGCTTCCAGTGGGCAAGAGCCAGATTGAGCTTTGCATTGGTCTTTATTTTCGGTTTTCCGGGAAAAAACACAAGCAGCTTGTTGAAGAGTTTCTCCGCTTTGTCAAATTGACCGGTTCGAAGCAGTAAAACTCCATATGCCATTTGATAATTGGCACTGGTGACATCGTGCTCCTCCGCTTTTTGATACCATTTCAAAGCCTCTTCCGTCTTTCCTCTGGAATGATTATAATATCCCCGAAATCCATAAAAATTTCCAATTAACCCCATTGTTCCATTCTCCTTCTCATTTTTTTCATCAAACGTTGTCTGCGGTGAAGCAATTCTGCCTGAAGCCGTTGCGAACCAATATCGGAATCGGAAAACCGGTTCGTCAGCAGTATCGCCTTTTCCGTGCATTCCAGGGCCCCCGGGAAGTCCTTCTGTTGATGTTCCAGAAACTTTGCCATTTCAATCAGCGGAAAACACAGGGAACTTCCCTCCTTCCCGGCAAGATCCGCCCAAAGCTCCATAGCTTCCTGAGGCCCCCTGTACCGCTTTGTCAGATAGGCAAGCCGTTTTTTTGCATTCAATACGAAGGGATTCGGTGCCAAATTGATACATTCCTGATAGCAGGCTGCAGCCTGACGGATACGATGCGCCCTTTCCAGTTCTTTGCCGATACCCAACAGCTCACAGGCATCCCGGTCAATCTCCGGGTCATGATACAACGCAGCGAAATGTACCAGCAAAGCAGCCATCGCTGCAATGTCCCATTCATTGTGTTGAAGAACCTGCCGCATTCTCCCCGGCCTGCGCGATTTCAGAAAATCAAGATAGATATGGGGGATCATGGAACCGGGAATATCGTCTGTCCGGCGTTGGGATAAAATCTCTTTCTCCAATGTGGACAAGCTGCAATCCGGAAGGCGGGCACTCCATAAACGCCTGGCGGCAGGAAGCAGATCCAGGTGGGTATCCTCCCAATGAATTGGCGGGATTCCGGAAAGAATCAGCCGACTCTCCAGCAAAGGCCAGTCAAAGGACTTTCCGTTGAAGGTAACAAGAATCGAACGGCGTCGTAATTGATCCGCTGCTGCCTGAAGCATGGGAACTTCTTCATCAAAGTCCCGCATCAGGTACTGATCCACCACCAGTCCGTTTTCCTCCACATACCCCAGCCCCACCAAAAAAGCCACGGTCCCGGTCCCTCCGGCCAATCCTGTCGTCTCCGTATCCAGAAAGACAATATCCTTCGGGCACAAATCCCGATCCAGGCGGGTCCACCAGAGACTGTCTGCAAAGACAGCATTCTGAAGATCGAGCAGAGGAATTCTTCCATAGCTTTCCTCATATCCGTATATCGTCCGTTTTCGTACAAACTCCCCATCCGGCCCCGAAACAACGGTCCCGCCAAGACTGCCTCTGTCCGGCCGGCTCTCCGGGTTTGGACAGCATCCGCTGCCTGAATCCCCGCCTTGTTCCAAATTTGCCATGATTTCCGTTCCTGCGTCCCAGGCGGTTGTTCCCGCATCCCGGGCGGTTTCCGGCTTACCGGGAAGGGAGCTGGACTTCATGGCCCTCAGCTTGCCCTTCAGGTTGGCTATCATCCAGGATCCCTCCCAATATTGTCAATGCCAGTGCCTTGCCTTCTGTCGTTACCTCGGCGGCAGGTCATACACAACTTACTCATTCCCCATCACTCGCTCTTCTTTCAATTATATCCATTCCTCCTTTCAGAATCAAATTCTTTTGTCAAATCACAGCAACTAAAAAAACGGGCAGAGCCCCGGCATTATTGATTGGCCAGAGCTCTGCCCGATTTGGTTTTCTTCATTCTGTTCTGCCATTCCGCAAATTTTAATCTTCAGTCACCATTGTCAAAAAGCTTTGTGCTGCTGCCTGCCTCATAGGCCTCTTTCCGCTCATCTATCACCTTCTGATAACCCTGATCCAAATATTTTTTGCTGAATTCCTGATACAGCGCATCAAATTCCTTCGGATCGCACATTACCAGTTTGTCATGAAATTCCTTATACATCTCGTTTAATGTTGTGTTATATTCCGTTTCTTCCTCCATTGGCACTTTAAAAATCGGATCTATGGTTGCATATCCCGCTTTTGCGGTTTGAGTCCTGGTTGTATAGTACTCAATCATTTGATCCGTAAAGTCCTGAGGCAGTCCTTTTGGTGAAACTGCTTCAATCATCTGCTCCGCAGTACCGGCTTTTCTGGTCTCAATGGCAATGCACCAATAATCCTTATTGTTGTTATAACCTTGTTTGAACTTGCCTTCATACCCTTCAACGGATTCCGGCGTGCCTTCCTCATTGATATTATAATTTTCACCCTTTTGACCCCACTGCATGGTTTTCAGATTGTCTTCCTGCAGCATCCATTCCATGTACATCCAGGCTGCTTTTATTTCATCCTCACCTGCGAAGGAAGAGAAACCGATAATCATGCCGAATGGATTGTCCGCCCGATACAGAGGTGTTGTACCTCCTTCTTTATCCGGTTCGGTCGGAGGCATTTCAATGGCCAGTTCAGCATCGGGATTCTGAGCATAAAAAGAATTCAGCCAATCGACATCAGCAGACATATATCCGCCGTATTTATATGTTTCCCCATTGATAAAAGCTGCTTTTTCGGTCTCAGCATCTGTAATATAAAATTCCGGATTCATATATCCTTTATTGAATTCAAAATTCTTTCTCTTTAAAAGCTCGTGATCAGGTTTCCAACCCAAAGCAGGAAGAGAAACAGAGGAATACATGGCCCATTCCAATTCATCCTGTGGAAGTTTCCTGTATCCATAGTTTTGCACGCCGTCTGCACCAGTAATCATAGATCCGCCAAGGGGGTGCTTCGCCAGGCCTTTATCGATGATTTTATCCATTGCATCCATTGTTTCTGCATAAGTAGCAGGTATATGATCATAACCCACTTCCTTCAGCCAGTCCATACGAACAAAGTTCTGAAATAAAAAGGATGCGTCCCAATAAGGCCGTTCCGCCAGTGCAAAATAGGTCTCCCCATCCATTGTGGTAAAGTCCAATAAATTCAGCTCTTTCATTTTTTTATAGTAGCTGGGAGCCGCCTTTGCAAAATCATCCATATCAAAGGTCGTCAGATACCCATCATTGGCCCATTGTGCAACCTTCGGATAGTCATACTCCATCAGAATGACAGGCAGATTTTTCGCAGCTGCCAGCGTTGCATAGTCTGTCATAACGTCCGTTCGGGTAATGGGCACATACTCCACTTTAATATTATATTTGTCACCGAAATTTTTCTGTACCCACTGGGTCCAATAGTTATCGCTGATATTGGGCACCCCCTCAACGCCCCGGTCATAAACGGCTATACTCAGGTGGACTTCGGATTTAAAAGGGGTCTTACTGTCGTCCGTCTTCGCTGCATCGGATGGTTTTGAAGAAGCGTCCGATGTGGATTTTTTGCTGGTAGTGTCCGAGTTTGTATTGGATTGGCTGCAGGCTGAAAACGTAAAGACCATCACTATGGTCAATACAACGGTAAAAGCCTTTTTAAATGCATTCTGTTTCATGTTTACCCTCCTAAAATTTGATTTTCGTCCGGCCTTCCCTTCAGGGCTACGTTGTCACGGCAGCTTAGCACCGGAACGTTGCCATTCCCGCACCTGCCGTTAGGTTTCTGTTGACGGAACAACAGGTCCGTTATATACTTGAAACGCAGTCATACCAGGCGCTTCAGGACTCCGGACATTACTCTATGCGACGACGTGTCGCACCTAGCCTTTTATCGCCCCAATCATAATTCCCTGTACAAAGTACTTTTGCAGAAACGGATATATAATCACAATGGGAATCGTGGCAAACATAACTGCTGCCGCCTGTAAAACCTCCGGTGTACTGGTGACCATTGCTGCTTCGGACATACTTGTAGTCTGCGCTTCTGTAGCGGAGGAGACCATTTGATACAATTTATATTGAATCATTTTCAACGATTCCGTTTTGATGTAGAATTTATTGTCTGCATAGGAGTTCCAGCGACCCACCGCATAAAATAAAGACAGAGTTGCCAGAATTGGTTTGGAAAGAGGCAGCACTATCTTAAAAAGCACCTGGAAATTGGAAGCGCCATCCAAAAAAGCTGATTCTTCCAGGCTGTCCGGAATATTGGATTGAAAATAAGTCTTCATTATCAGCATATTATATGGTGAATAAATCAGCGGTAAAATCAGTACCCATGCAGTGTCCAACAGATTCAGCCTTTCCATTAACAGATAGGATGGAATCATTCCCGCTCCGAAATACATGGGAAACATCAATAGAAACGTAAATATACTCCTGCCCTTCAGCCTGCGTTTGGAAAGAGGATATGCTGCGCATAGACATACAGCCATCCCCATTACCGTAAATACTGCAGTGACAATTAAACTATAAACCATGGAGTAGGTTAGTCCGCCGTCCCTGAAGATTGAGGCATATGCGTTAAAGGTTATTCCCTTGGGGAAAAGATACACCTTCTTTGCCATAACGAAACTATTGTCCGAAATTGACTTTGCTCCCAGATGAAGAAACGGAATGATACAGGTGCTGCATAAAACCACCAGTATCACAATAAAGATTACGTCAACCACTCCAAATCTTTCTATAGCAGGATTATTTCTGACTCTTTGCCTTCCATTCAGAGTTGATGCCATATTTTTTCCTCCCCTATAACAATCCATCTTCGCCCAGCGCCTTTGCCACCCGGTCCGCTGTCAAAACCAGCGCAAGCCCCACCAAAGACTGAAACAATCCTACAACAGTCGCCCGACTGAATTGACCGGAAGCAAGACCCTTTTCATATATGTATATTGACAGCTGATATTGAAAGTCTTTCACCTGAGTATTACCGAATACATCCAGCCTCTCAAAGTTGCTGTTCATAAGTCTACCCAAGTTCATTATCAACAGGGTGACGATCGTACTTTTTATGCCCGGAAGTGTAATATACCACATTCGTTTCCAACGTCCCGCACCATCGATGATAGCTGCCTCGTACTGATCATTCCCTATACCTGTGATGGCCGCCAGATAAATAATAGTACCCCAGCCCATGCTTTGCCATACACCAATCAGCAGATAAGTCACTGCCCAGTGCCACTTTTCGGTCAGGAATGGAATGCCTGTTTCAACCGCACCAATATTTGTAAATAAAATATTTACAAGTCCTGTATTGGGTCGAAACAGCGTATATGCAACACTTCCAATGATAACCCAGGACAAAAAGTGTGGCAGATATAAAATGGTCTGAGTTATCTTCTTGAATTTGGGAAACCGCACTTCGTTGAGTATCAAGGCCAGAATAATGGGCATCGGAAAGCCAACAGCCAAATCCAGAAGATTAAACACGATAGAATTGCGCAGCGCCCGGGTAAAATCAGAACTGTCAAATACTTTTTTAAAGGTTTCCAATCCGACCCATTTACTTCCTTCATATCCTTTCGCCGGCTTATAGTCCATAAAAGCCATTCTAAGACCCGGATATGCTGCATAACTAAACACAAAGACCATCACAAGCGCAACGGCTAAAAGAAGATATAACTGCCAATCCCGTCGGATCGATTTTTCCCAACTGGACCTCTTCTCTAACTGCTGCCCCTTTTTTTGCTTTTGCCTTGCGATCATGTCTGTCACTCCCCACACCGCTTACAAAAAAATTATCATATCCATTAACTATTATTATACGAAATCGCCAAAATTGTGTCTATGCAATCCAAACAGTATATTGTGCAGTTCTGTCCATTTATTTATTAAATGAAAATACTAATCCCCCAGCTATGCTGGGGAGAATAGAGTAAGCCGTAGTGTTACGTATGTTATAAAAAAGCCTCCTATGTTAAAATGATATCGGTGTCGTAAGCCAATATCGACATAGGAGGCGGTCCAAATGGACAGCTCAAGTTTATCACATACGAAATGGAAATGCCAGTATCACATTGTGTTTATACCAAAGTATAGACGGAAGGTGATGTACGGAAAGATTAAAGTGGATGTAAGAGAAATATTAAGGAAATTATGCGAATATAAAGGGGTTACGATTGTAGAAGGTGCCGTATGCTCGGATCATGTACATATATGTGTAAGCATTCCTCCAAAGCTGTCAGTATCCCAGTTTGTTGGGTACCTAAAGGGGAAAAGTGCACTGATGATATTTGATAAGCATCCTGAGTTTGGCAGTAAGTGGACAAAAGCGTTCTGGGCGAGAGGATATTATGTATCGACAGTAGGGAATATCACTGAAGATGCAATTAAGAAATATATCCAAGAGCAGCAGGAGGAAGCAAAGAAAGAAGAAATCAGTAGGTAAGGGCCTCTTTTAGAGGCAGATGGCAGTAGTGCTTGCGGCACCAACACCTTTTAGGTGTAGCAGGTAATCAGCCCTTATAGGGCTAATATCAAACCACCACTTGAAGTGGTGGTTAATGACTTAGGATATCTCTTATCTTTTAAAGAAGTTTTACTCTTATATCTTCCGGAGCACTCCGATCCTGGATCACAATACGGTTTTCGGCGGAACCAACCACCCTTTATACTTGAATATCTGGCGGTCATTTTGCAGAACTGACGTGTTTTTCCTCCACTGAGTAGGAGTAACCCCTTTGATGCTTTGGAAATGTCGATTAAAGCTTGAGATAGAAGAAAATCCCGACTCCAGCGATATCTCCATCACAGTCATCTCCGTAGTGCATAAAAGCCTGGAAGCTTTGGAAACCCTGAATTGTATGATATATTCCAACGGGCTCACTCCCATAATAGAAGAGAACAGTCGACGAAAATGTGTGGAACTTATATTACATACGTCTGCCAAAGTATCAATGGAAAAGGCACTTTTGTAGTTGGTACGTATGTAATCCAGCGCAGGTGCTATGGAAAAGGTTTTTTGTTTCAAATCGTCCTTTTTTGAACCTTCTCTTGCAAAAATGTTCATAATTTCGGTGACAAAAGCTATCATCATGCCCCGCACCACTATCTGGTAATTCTTATCCTGCTTTTTCATCAGTCGAATCATATAGGTTATTAGTTGATAAATATCCGGATAGAGCTTTCCAGGCATAATTGCAAAATGATTTAATAGAATCCCTTGCAGGAGTTCCTGATCGTACATAGTATCAATCGGAAAAAAACGGCTTAAAAGCTCTTCTACATCCACAAAAAGGTAAGACCATTTGCTGGCTGTCCCTTTGGTGGAAAAAGTTGTATGTGGAATATCCAATCCGATAAATGTGACGTCTCCTTCATGAAAAGTTGCTTCCCCGGTCATCGTGCGTATCGTTCCACTGTCCGATTCGCAAAGTCCAATTTCCAGACAGTTGTGAAAGTGAAGCCGGCTGGACGGGATATCGGAAATTCTCCAGACATCGTCACATAGAAGCATCACTGGAAAATTTGGGTGCAAATCGTAACTTCGATACTCAATGATTGTACCCTTTTTCCGTGACATATTTCGCCCTCCTGTGATACCTTATATCATCCATGATATCTGTTATGAAATCATAGCATATTGGAATCCCGGCTATCATCCAGGATCCCCTCCAATATTGCCAATGCCAGTGCCTTGCCGTTTGTCGTTACTTCAGCAGCAGGTCCGATGCATGCGGGACAGCCATTTTCGCATCCGCAGCCGGTCAGAACTTCACAGGCCTTCCGGAACAGCTCCAGATGCATTTCATACAGCCGTTTGCTGAAGCCGATTCCTCCGGGACAGCTGTCATAAATATAGATAGTAGGCTTTTTCGTAAAAGGGGACTTTACATGATAAATCACATGAATATCACCGGGATCGCACATAAGATAAAGCGGCGCAATCTGACCCAGCACATTGGCAATGCCCATCAGTGCATTCTGCAGATCATCCTGGCTTTTGATCCCGGCAGGAATCTCATTCCATGTTGCCCAATAGGCCGTTGTCTGCAGTTCCAGCTCGGGCAGCCGCACCGGTCCCCATCCCAGGTTTTCATGGGTATCAAATTTGATCTTCTTGAACATGGTCACCAGGGAAGTCACCATGACATCTCCGTAGTTTCTGCCTGTCTTTCCATCCTCCTCAGATTGAAAGACATCCAGCACCTTCAGGGTAACAGCCAGGTTGGCATCGGTATAATAATCCACATCCACCTTCCGGACATAGGCTTTTTTCTCCTCAAAGTCCAGCTTTTCCACCTGATACTGCGTTCCTTCATGAAGATAGATCGCCTCTTCATGAAGCAGCTGAGGCGCACTGAACCGGTCCATCTCCCCGATGACCCGGCGTTTTGGCTGCGTGATATCAATAATAACAAAATTTTCATCGGCAGCACTGCGGAGGCTTACGGCATTGGCAGGGAATTGATCGGCCACCCAATGCCACCGGCCGCCTACATGGTGAAGCACCTTTTCCTCCTCCAGATAAGCGAGAATGGGATCCAGCGTGTCCGTTCCAAAGGTCTCCCCATCTTCGAACGGCAGCTCAAAGGCAGCACACTTGATATGGGACATCAGGATATACAGGTTATCCGGATTGATGAGCCCATGCTCCGGGCTGGACTCCAGAAAGAACTCCGGATGCCGGATGATGTACTGATCCAGGGGATTGCCGGAGGCAACCATCAGGGCAACGGAAGTATCGCTTCTGCGCCCCGCACGTCCGGCTTGCTGCCAACTGCTGGCTATGGTGCCGGGATAACCGCACATAATGCATACCTGAAGTCTTCCGATATCGATCCCCAGCTCCAGCGCATTGGTGCTGACCACTCCCAGTATCCGGCCGGCACGAAGACCCTGCTCAATCTCCCGTCGTTCCTTCGGCAGATAACCGCTGCGATATCCGCGGATGCGGCTGGACGAACCGGGCTTGTCCCGTACCAGCTTCTTCAGATACGTCACCAATACTTCCACGGACAAGCGGCTCCTCGTAAAAACAATGGTCTGTATACCATTTTTCAGAAAATCAGCTGCAAGATTCCGCGTTTCCAGAAGAGAGCTTCTGCGGATACCCAGCTGCCTGTTCACGACCGGAGGATTGTAAAAAATCAGATGCTTCCTGCCGGAAGGCGCACCGTTCTCCTCCACCAGTTCTGCTTCCTGTCCGATGATCCTCTCCGTCAGTTCCTTTGGATTGGCTATGGTGGCAGAGCAGCAGATATATCGGGGATGTGAGCCATAAAAACGGCAGATGCGGTTCAGGCGACGAAGAACATTGGCCATGTGGCTCCCAAATACGCCGCGATAGGAATGGATTTCATCAATGACAATATACTTCAGATTTTCAAACAGCTTTACCCACTTGGTGTGATGAGGCATGATCCCGGTATGAAGCATATCGGGATTGGTTACGACAATGTGCCCTGCCTGCCGGATGGCCTTCCGTGCACCGACAGGGGTATCCCCGTCATAAGTATAGGTTTTGATGGGATGATCCAGCATATCCAGCATCCCGTGCAGTTCACTGACCTGGTCCTGGGAAAGTGCTTTTGTGGGAAACAAATACAACGCCCTGGTATCGTCATTCTTCAATATCTCGTTGACAACAGGGAGGTTATAGCAAAGGGTTTTCCCGGACGCCGTAGGGGTAACCACCACGACATTCTTTCCCTGCAGCACCAGGTCGATCGCCCTGGATTGATGAGAGTACAGCTGATGGATCCCTCTCTTCTTCAGAACCTCCAGTAATTCCGGCTGCAGGCCCCCGGGAAAGGGACCATAGGTTGCTTCCCTGGGCGGAATCTCCTTCCACCCGGTAACGTTCTTCATAACAGCCGGATTACTGCGTATCTGATCCACCAATTGATCGATATTCATGATGGCATCCCCTCATTCCCCCAAGTCATCTTCCTGTCATGTCATTATATCCATTTTTCCTGCGGGAATCAAACCCTTTTTGCGTTATTCCGTGTTACCATCATGGTTATTGCACCATCCGCAGCTTATCGTGGGTTACGCGGCTCAAAAACTGCTTTGTCCGGTCCTCCTGCGGATGATCGATCACTTCGGAAGGCCGTCCCTCCTCCACGATCACTCCGCCGTCCATGAACAGGACATGGCTTGCCACTTCCTTTGCAAATTCAATTTCGTGAGTAACTACGATCATGGTACGCCCATCCCGGGCAACGGATTTCATGACATCCAGAACCTCTCCGACCAATTCCGGATCCAGCGCGGAAGTGGGCTCATCAAACATAATCACACCCGGATCCAGTGCCATTGCCCGTGCAATTCCCACCCTTTGCTGCTGTCCGCCGGACAGCTGGCAGGGGTAGTAGTTCAGTCTGTCCTCCAGTCCGACCTTTTCCAGGTAGGATACGCTCTTCTCATAGGCTTCCTTTTTATCCATTTTTTGAGCAGTAACCAGCCCTTCCATCACATTTTCCACCGATGTCTTATTGCGGAACAGGTTATAGTGCTGGAATACCATTGCCGTTCTTTTTCGAAGCTCAGTAATCTGTTTTCGATTCGTTTTGCCGACTTCCACCGTGAGCCCGCCGATTTGAATTCTTCCTTTGTCCGGCTTTTCCAAAAAATTGATGCAGCGCAGCAAGGTGGATTTTCCGGAACCGCTGGGCCCGAGGATGACATAAACTTCCCCTTTTTTGATATGAAATCCAATTCCCTTCAGAACTTCGTTTTTATAAAAAGACTTGTGCATATTATTTATTTCGATCATGCTGCCATTCCTCCTTCATATTTATTCGCTCTTTTCTCCATAACGGAAACTCCCTTTCCTACCACCAGACAGATCAGCCAGTAAATAATTGCCGAGTCAATATAGACTTCAAAAAACCGTAAACTTCTCGCGCCGACGATTTTGGCCTGGCCCATAATATCCACCACAGCGATGATGAAGGCCAGAGAAGTATCCTTCAGTAAACTGATAAAGGAATTTCCAAAATTGGGTAATGCGATGGTCAATGCCTGTGGAAACACAATGCGGACCATTCCCTGAAACCGGCTCATTCCAACGGAATAGGCGGCTTCCAGCTGGCCTTTGTCCACGGCCTGAATCGCGGAACGAATCGTTTCGGAAAGATAGGCTCCGGTATTCAGGGAAAATGAAATATATACAAAAACGATGGCAGGAATATTGCTCACATCAGCATTCCACTGATAATGGCTTTGCATAAATCCCAGTATCTTCGGAATTCCATAATAGGACAGATACATCTGCACCAGCAACGGAGTCCCCCGGACAAAGGAAACATAAAAGGATGCGATCCATTTCAGCACCGGAACACGGTAGATCTTGACCAGTGCCGTGATCAGACCAATAATCAGACCAACAAGCATGGAAACAAGCGCTATCATCAGGGTAACAGGAGCGTAGCGAAGTATTTCCGGAAAGGATTTTACCATATACTTTATATCCAGTAATTCACTCACACTTTCCTTCTTTCCTTCTCCGGCTTGTTGTTGATCCTGCTCCTCCACTGCTGTAAAGTCCTCCCCGAACCATTTAACGGAGATTTCCGACAAGGTTCCGTCGGACCTCATTTCCGATAACGCTTCATCCACTTCGGACTGCAGCTCCTCCGAATCGCTTCCCTTCCGGAATACAAAATAGGACGGAACGGTTGTAACCGGTTCCCCGGTCGTCTTCAGCTTCAATCCAAGCTCCTTGATATGTTCCTTTGCAATGACTTTGTCATTGATGGTTGCGTCCAGCCGGCCGGCTTCAATATCCTGCAGCACGGAAGAAATATTGCCCTCATAGTATTCAATGGAAATGGGACTGTCATGTTCCTCATTATATTTCTCCAGTATCTGGGCAAAGGTAGTCCCCACCGATACCCCTACCTTCCTGCCTTTCAGATCATCCATGGTCTTTATGATGTCATTATCATCCCGGACGATCAGGCTGGCGACGGAGTTAAAATAACTGTTGTCCGGGAAAGAATATTTTCCTTCCCTTTCCTCATCCTTCGAAATCTGATCTGCGATCATATCGTATTTTTTGGATTCCAATCCCAGAAAAAGACTGTCCCACTGAGCGGCAACATAGTCAAACTCCATATCGTCCAGGCGCTTATCGATTTCCTTTACCACATCAATGTCATATCCTGTAAGTTGATTCTTTTCATCCTTATAATTAAATGGCTGATACGTTCCTTCCGTCCCGACGACGACCTTTCTCACCCCCTTGTTCTCTTTTTCAGAAGAACCGTTTGATGAAGAAGGATTTTCTTGTGACGTACATCCTGTCAGTACCGTACATAAAAGCAAAAATAGAATGACTGCTTTTTGCAAACGGCTTTTTTTGTACACGAATGAAGCCCCCTATAAAATATTTCATTTATTTCGTGCAATGTCTCACGGGATGTAAAAATGGATCAACCCGGTCAAAAAACGCTGAAACAAGTCTTGCTGTCCAAAAAATATTAAAGTATTCATCTGAATTTTTCTTCCCGCTCTGCCACAGGGTACACAGGAAGATATTATGCGGTCGGGTGCAGCAGGAGCAGACGGAACGCCGTAAGCAAATAGAGTAAAGACATAGGCAAAAAACAATCATATGAACAGAAAAAGGCTGCCGAGAAGTCTCTGCAGCCTTTTTGATATAAAAATAAAAGCTTCATGTAAACCTGTCACTTCTCTATCAACGCTTACGAGGTTAGCTGACGGATTCGGATC
>ENA-UOOE01002396-UOOE01002396.1-fermentation-metagenome-genome-assembly--contig:-NODE-2396-length-13498-cov-20.788738_pt1 | contig 13498 bp, 16 predicted proteins | sample MGYA00245776_ERZ724021 | MGnify/ENA primary metagenome ERZ724021 (study PRJEB28704, sample SAMN03018321) | fermentation metagenome | biome: anthropogenic terrestrial biome; feature: soil...
CTGCAGACTGCATAGGATCTTTTCCATTGCCCCCGGACTCTTGCATCATCACCGCTAAAATCAGCGGCACATAAGCAGTCATGCCGTAATCTGCCGCTACAGATTCCACTGTGGATTTATATGCCAATACTGCAGCGCTGAGATTTACGGCTGAAGCACTGCCGTCTACGCCGGTACCGCTGACAGAATAGCCGCCTGTGCGGTCGATAATTAAAAATTGCTGGCCGCCGGGCATCCGTAAAAGGGTAACACCTTCATCTTTCTTGAGGGAATTGTAAACATTCACAGAGGTTTTAGTACCGTCTTCCGAATCCATTTGAATCTGAAAATCAGTGACCGAACGGGTAAGCATAAGCTGAGACTGTGGAATGACCATCTTGTCCTTATCATCAATTCTAATTTTGAGAGGGTCAGCACTGACAACGGTTCCAAACATTACAGTCATTGGTTTTTCTGCATTAACTGTCTGCTTAATAATCATGCGGATTGAATTCACAAATTCTTCAGCTAGCACTGTTAATCGCCGCACCTTCTACAACAAGGTCCATTGTATGAACGTTGCCCTCCCATTTATGGGTCACACGGTCTACGATCATATAATTGTCCTGCATAACGTTTCCCATATTGAGACGTACATAAATTCGACTTCCTCCCCGTACACGGTTATCACCTGGTACCCCCTTTAGAGTGGCACTTCTTTGAACTGAATTATATAGCTGAAGCAAAGTATTCACTTTTTGTATTGCATGCGCTTCATCATCCCCAGTATTAGCTTTCGGGCTTCCATCTTTGTTTAACGTTTTCGTCGCATTGGTGCTGCTAGTACCCGTTTCATATTTCTCCAATAGCCCATATTTTGAGATGCTTGCTTCATCTTTTGCCATGTATACCTTACGGGAGCTACTATTACTGTCGGTAAAAACGAGTTTTACCAGGTTATACGTCTGACTGTCAATAGTAGTCTGTAAATCATAATCCTCTGTTGTACTGGAGGTAATCATTAAAGGGAGTGTCATATTTTCTATATTTTTCAGGGTAAGCTTTCCGACGTCATCATACAAAATAAAAAGCTTGTTGTTCTCCATCAAAGCGGTATCCAGCAAATCTCCGATGATATCGAAAAGAGTTTTATTATCGCCATTGTATGTATCAATTAAAACCCCTGTTTTGTCCAAATTCCCAATCGTTAAGCGATAGGTATCCGCGATGAATTTGATAATCATTTCAAGCGGCTCATGCTCAAAAATAAAAGAATCTGTATTTTTCAGGTATCTTAACTGGTCATATGCGGTAACATGTATTTTCCCATCTTTGCTGTGACTGGTAGTAAATGTAAATCCATGGAACAGCTTTGTGCTTCCATCCGCAAGTTCCACAACATCTCCTGGTTCAATTACATGGTCTGTATACATATCCCACGTTAGTATTCCGGGTGACCCGCTTCGTGAGGTTTCCCATGTAATCCCCTCACATACACATGGTGTATACCAAACGCCACGGTCATAATACTTTAAATCCAGTATGAAATTTGTAGGCCGTACTGGATATAGATTTATAATACTCATGGTACGGCTAACACCTCCCCAGGATAAATCCACCAGCCATTTGACGAACTGGCGTGACCATGTTTCTTCGCTGTATTTTCAATCGTTGCTTTATTGGCAGCATATATTTTAGCCCATTTTGCACCATCTCCATATACTTTTTTCGCAATCAGCCACAGAGAATCATTTTGCTGCACCCTATAGTTTTTTACCGTCTTTTTCCCTACTGTAGACCTTATTTTTGTAGCGGTTGTAGTCACTGTTCCGTTGGATGCCTGTACGATTGTATAGTTTTTTAAATTTCGGTCCATATAGGTTTTTAGATTTACCTGAAACACAAAATCGTCACCATTTTCAGCGTCTTCTTCCTGCTGATAATCCTCCAAAGATACGTTGAGATTTGTATCATAAACAGCAATATTAGATCGGTCAATTCGAGTAACGATAAACCGAAACGGAGCACGAGAAGTTTTCAGATGGCTTAAAAATTTAACCCATTCCGCAGGCGTGTATACCAATGAATGATACGTGTTAAATGCCCATGGATATATACCTGCATTTTCCGCAGGAATTTCAAAGGTGAAAGATATATCCGTCAACCCCGGTGCTTTTAAGTGATTGATAGTGGTATCATCTACAAGAGACACTGTCTGATTACGGTTATTAATCTTCATAGTTAACTTTCCAGGCGTAATTGGCAAAATCGCACCTGCAAGATAAAATCTATACATTAGGATCTATGCACTCCTTCCGCACCGCTTGAAGCAACCTTATAAATGTCTCTCGTCATTTTCTCATAAGCGCCGTCAATGTCCATATCTGACGCAAGGTTCTGCGTCACGCCGCCCATATGAACCGTTACATTAGCAGTTGTCAGCCGGTTGATAGCCTTTTTCTCCGCAAGGTCACGCATATATTTTAAATCTTCAGTAGACTTTGAAGTATTTGATGCCGTAGCTGCTGTATTATCCGCTATATTTTTGTTGGATTCACCGCTGCCTTTGAGCTGCTGAATAATTTTATCCAATTGGGAAGTGCTTCCACTCTTAGACGCTGCAGCATGCATGGACTGGACTGTCTGAACAAGTCTTTCTCCAGCTTTAGAAGCCGCCAGTGCTTGATTGTTAACATCCTGCGTTCGCTTTGCCTGATTCTGGGAACGGTTCACCGCATTTTGAACTAGTTCGCGCTGGGATTGTGTCAATTTTTGCTTATCCTGAGCAGTAATGCTTTTTGCCCAGTTTTGTGTTGTGTCCGCAAATGATGCCTTTAGTTGATAATGCGTTCCTTTGAGTTTATTAATGACCGATAATACAGCATTAATCGGCTTGGCCATGACATTCACGCCATCCTGTACCACTTTAACTGCACCAGCAATGGCATCTACAAAATTATCACGAATTCCATATGCCATTGTCTGAAACATTAATCTTACAAAATCGGCTAATGTCTGCAGATTTTCACTGCCGGTAGCTGCCACATTATAAATAGACATACCCAGCCATTGAAACCACGTTCCAGCAACTCCAATCGCCATTTGCAAAACCCTCAATGCATTGGTTAAACCACCTACATAGTTGATCGCAAAAGCAAGGGCCGCTGCAACAACGGCAGTTATTAATGAAAACTTAATTGAAGCTTTTACAGCATTGGCTTGCGTTACTGCATTTCTCGCCATCGCTAATGTTTGTTCATCATATGCTGCAGCATTCGCTAAAATAGCCCGTGCATGTACCGCTTCAGAAACTGTTGCTAAAGCTTTCTGAGCATTTACAAGTAGTAACGACATTCGATACCCCGAAAGTGCACCCACAATTCCCCATATAACCGGTGAAATTGTCTTCCAATTTTGCCCGATGAAGTTTCCTACTTTTGCTGCGATTTCAAGGAGCTTTTCTGCGGCATTGGCCGCACTTTGTATCCCAAGTACAAACCTTGCCGCAAATTCCTGAGCTGTTTTGCTGTTGGAAAACTGCTGCAGCTTCTGCAAAGCAGGTTCAAAAGCTTTCATGGAATAGTTTTTAATGGACGTTGCAATTTGGAAAAAAGTGTAAGGGACTTTGTTAAGTTTCCCACTTATTTCATCATAGTAAGACAAGATTGCATTTTTTACGGTTTGTGCTGACAGCTTTCCCTGTTCCGCCATTTGCTTTAACTGCCCAGGATTCTGAATTCCCTCATACTTCATAAGAGCCTTTTCAATAATAGGAGCTTGTGAAACAACAGATCTGTAATCTTGTCCACGCAGGGTACCAACGGCCATTGCCTGTTCCATCTGGATCGTAGCATTCTGCGCGGCTTGGCTTGGTGTATGAGTAACTGAAAACATTTTTTGCAGAGATTCATCAAATTTTAACAGTTCATCATTATTCTTAAACAGATTCCCCGTTGCATTTTTAAGTTCAGCTACCGACTGCGCCATTTCTGTAAAGGGAGCACGTGACCGTTGTGCAGCTTGGTAAATCTGATCCATGAATTCAGCCGTCGTTTTTGAACCATCATTAATTAAATTTACCGCAGACGTAGCCGCTGTATAATCATCCGAAATATCAATTATTTTTCTCACGCCCTGCATTCCCAAATAGGTAGCGGCTATGCCTTTTAGTTTGAGCCACAGCCCATCTGCAATGGTGGAAGATGTCGATAGAGACCTGCCAAAATTATTTTGATTTGGTGTAAGTTTCTTTGTGCCATTCACTATCTGCTGCGTTTGGTCTAACACAACTTTCGTCTTTTGCGAAACTCCACCCATCTCAGAGTTTGTCCTGGACACCTGTTCCGCCATCTCAGCTGCAGCAGAAACTCCGTCACGCATATTGTTGGTAACTGTTTTCTGCGCCTGTGCAGTAGCCTGTTCCCTCTCCTGCATCCGTAAAAGTTCTGCCGTTGATTCAGCCAAGGACTCTCTTGCTGCATTCAGGTTTTTAACCTCCACCATATTCCCCGATGCAGCATGTAGGCGCTGCATACTGGATATGGTAATATTCATTGCAGTCGTAATACCACGGAATACAGGACTCATCCCATCATACATTTTCATTGCGGTTGTAATGGTTGGCATGCAGTCACCTCACTTTTGTTTCCAATGCACGTCTTTCCTCCGCTTCATGTTTGAGTTTAATGTCGAGAGTTGCAATTACGAAGGCTTTTTCCCTTATAGGGAGACTGGCATATGTACCCGGCAACCAGCGGAAACGGCTAATACATAGATATTCATAAACTGCTTCCGGGTCCGCAAAGCTGCCTTCGATTAGTTTTTTGCTTCATTTACCAGATCATCCATGCTCGGATTATACCCATTGATTTCAGAGACTTTCATTGTATAATTGTCATACTCCGCCGGCATTAACATTGCACGAAGTAAAGAAATTTCATCTTTTACGCCATAACTGTCCTGCAAAGCCGCGTTCTGGAGGTCGGGAAAAACTGTTGCCGACGCAGCTAATTCTGCTGTGAATTTTTCCTGGTCAAGCTGCTGCGTCAGAATTTGATTTTTACCAGGCGTTGCCATTAAACGCATGCACTTTGTACGCAGAACAGACATTCTTTCTGCGGTTAATGCACGGATTTCCCATTCCAATGGTTCACCCGTTTGTGGATTTTTCATGCGCTTTGACGCCACAATTTTCTTATTTTCAGGCATTTCAACATTTTCCTTATAAAACATGGAAAGGTCTGTTGCCTGAACTTTAACAGATCCTTTTTCTTCTTCTGTATTTTCAATCCTTGCATTCATCTGTTATACCTCCCGTTAAGCAATTCCCATTGGTGTTTTGAATGTTTCCGGCATCTGTACGCCTTCAAAAGTGAACGGTACCTCTTCATCCAGAAAGTTTTCTGAACTTGCATCAAACTGAGCAAAGACGATTTTATCCAAATTACATCCCTTTAGCACAACTGTTTGCCTGCCGACACTGGATGTCGGGTCCTCATTCGTAGTCTGAATATCAAAATAGAAGTCTTTGCCTGTATTGATGTACTCCAACATCAACGTGCGGAAAATAGATTCCACTGTATGAAGTGTCATGGTGCCGGTCCCTTTGCCGCCCACAGCTTTATTCCCCTGCGTAGTACGTCCCAGTATTGGGACGGCTTTTTTTGTTTTTTCATAAGTAGCAGACAACTTAGTAGCATGAATAAAGTTGTATCGTTTTCCATTAATAGTTACATAGCACTCTGCCAGTGAAGACGAAATAGCATCACTAGACTGGAAAAACGTAGAATTTGGCATATTTTATCCCTCCCTTAATTTACAATTACAGTCATATACATCTGTTCCATTGCTGCTACAGGTGTAATGGTTTCAGACAGAACAACGCTCTTTTTGGTATCACCTTGTGTGACGGATATATTTGTAGGCTGAAAATCAGTAATCGCCCCCATTGATACCAGCTGATTATTGTAGGTGATGACATCGCTGGAAAAGCTGGAACGGCCGGATGCATCGTTTGGAATTTTGTCCAGATACTTGTCACGGAAAAGTGACCCCATATCATTTGCAATTTGATCCAGCACACGGACAACCTGATTATTTTGAAAAGATGTACCCTTATCAGGCGTCAAGGTAATAAGGGTATTAATATCTGTCAAAATATACAAATTGCCATTTATACGATGCAGCATCAGTTTTCCGGCCCAAATCCCACTTTCAAGATCCTGCTGGGTATAATCGGCACTGACGGTATATTCCCCGTTATATTCTTTGTTTCCGCAGGTGCTGCTGATAGAGCACGCCGCTTCAAGTCCAGAAAGCCAATATACAAGGCCATAATCTGGCTCACCATCTCCAATGCAGGCATTTTCCACACTGATAACGCCTTCATAATCTGCGGAACTGACACGATATCCCACCATCTGAAACTTTACGCCGACGGTATCCCGCATGCGCTGTACAAAAGATTCAAATAGTTTTTCTGTATCCGAATCATCAGTTGGGCATCCAAGAATATGAAAATTATAGGACTCAATTTTGTTGAGAAAATTCTGATAATCATTACCGGTAATGGTACCATTAGTACCACCTGAAAGGGGAGTACCGGCCGTTGCTGCAAGGGTGGCATCATCTTTCCATATCACAAAATCGTTGTCCTGCAGGGCAGCCGCATTCGCTACTGCTGTCTGCTTTTCAACCGCCACACCTGCTAAAATCGTGCTGACATCAAACTTTGTTGTATCGTCCACATTCACCTGAATCATAATTTGAATATCATTCCCACGGGTACCGCCGTATTTAGCGGTTGCAAATGTGTTCTGCGCTTTTGCAGCTACCCCCAGTTTAAAAGCAAGCAGTTTCGTCGCGTGGTGAAAAATCTCCCGAATAGGAAGGAGCTCCACAGCATTGTAATCATATCCAAAGATAGACTTTGCATGCCGGGAAAAGTCATCCGCTGTTACTGAAAAGACTTCTCCGTCTGGTCCCCAATCAAGCTGCAGCGGCATCGCCACAATCCCGCGGTCGGACAGCATGGTCGATGCCTGTGCCGCAGATACAAAATTGATATAGGCTCCGGGAAGCACTTTATCCTGTGCTGTAAATGTACCGCCTCCAAGTGCCATTATTGAATCACTCCTTTCAGGTATTTGTCTAAGGCCGCCTGCACTTGTTCGTGCGTATAGGTTTGACCATCTTGCAACAATGCAGCCAGCAAATCGTGCCGGCTGGCATACCGCTTTGCAGACAGCAATTGCTCTTTGGTGTAGGCTGCTGCAGACTGTGCCGTTGTATTGGCTGTATCGGCCATAAAAAAATCACTCCTTTACTTCCTGATCTTGCGTAAGATTTTCCATCATTTGAGGCGTTTCCTCAGATGGGCGCAAAATCACATTGTAATTTACAAACAAGTGCAAATTTCCGTTCTGCACCGCATACTTGATATTTGAGCCGCGGATTTTCTGGCCCGATTGCAGTGTCAGCACCCGTAGAATGGGAACGAGCTGCTCTGCCAAATCATACAGGCTGTTCCTTCCCTCATCATTAGCGGGAAAATACTGCAAATCAAATGGCTGCATACGCATCTCCTGCCCCATAATTTGAGGAACAGTATCCAGTTCTAAAGGCTGTACAAAAAAGCAGGGCGGGTTAAATTCCTGCTCTGCTTCGCTGTCGTAAAATGCTACATTTTTGACCGTCGCCGCTGCGGCGGAAATACCCTGTATAATATCATTTACCATCTAGCATCTGCTCCATATATTTCGCCAGTGCGTGTTCAATCTTCGCTTCCATGCCGTTTTGCACCTCGTTTGCGGAAATGGTCATCATAAATTTGCCGGGCACCCACGATTTTTTCAGCCGTTTTCCAATGGCAGGCACAAATCGTCCTGGCTCTTGCCGATGTCCGTATTCCACATATGCCGCATACAGTACGCTGTTTGATACCTCAACTACATAAGTATCTCCCTCTTTGCGTACAGCGGATGCGGCCCATCCTCGTCTTAACGTACCACCATGATGTAAGGTAAAAGTGTATTTTTTTCCCTTAACCGTATGAAATTTTTTCTTTCCGTCTTTCGTACGGTATTGTACAGTACGCGCTTTTCCCCGCTCTGTTTGTGTGACGGACTGGCCAACCGGCGTCCGTTTGATGCACTTACGCAGCAGTTCTGCCGCTAACTGCTGTGATATGTCCCGACAAAATTCATCCAAGTCGGAAGCCATCTTTTGAAACCGCTGTGCAAATTCCTCAAACTCGTGGAAATCGAATTCAACGTTACTCATTACGCCCACCTTTTGAATAGCTGCAGCGTGATTTCTGTGTGACTCTCGTACACAGCAGGCTGCCCGCTTTGACTGTAGGCTGTAGTCTGGCCGTTTTGTGTCACAATCAATTTACTGCCCGGTTTAATTTCCACGCCCGGAGGCAAGAACAGCTTTGTGACCTGCGTTAATGCTGCCCCGCCGCCGTCCGCACTGTCTGCAGCGGGAATTGACCCATAGGACAGGTGGCACGGCTGGTCGGTTAGCACTGTTACCTCTTTGTAGCGTGTGATTGCACCATCAAGGTATTTTTGATACTCTACTACATCACACTTTCCGGTATGCAGCGTCCCCAGCGCTGCCCGGACCGTATCCATCATGCTCATATTTACCACACCAGCTTTCTGTATTTTGCAAATTCGCTTTCTCCAGCATTTTGCAGGGTTGCAATGGCTGCCGCCATACGCTGCGTAAGACTGCTTCCAATGGAAAGCTGTACGGTGGTGTCGCCCTCTTTGATAGACTGCACTGCCGCCTGCGTGGTTTCATCGCTGAGCTTGCCAGTCGAATATTTCGCCTGCAAAAATTCCCCGCAGGCACGGTCCACTTGTGCATAATGCAGACCGTCTGGCACCGTGTCCAGATTGCAGGCATTGCAAATATCCTGCGCCGCCCGGTCAATGCAGTAGGACAGTGCCCATCCATCTTCCGGCTGGACCTCATAACCAAATATCGCAAGGCGGGACTTTACATCATCCAGCACGGCTGTCATTTTGCTGCCGCCTTTTTGCTGGTATCAGCAGGTTCGGCAGGCTGCCTCGGTTCTACCGGGGGTACCGGTTCTGGTGTTTCTGCCAGCGGAGTAGTTTCCTCTACCGTATAACCATGCTCACAAAACCACGCCAAGCGCGTTGGGTTATCACTTTCCCCCACGCCTGCAGCAAACGGCACACCAGCTGAAATACCTGTATACTGCTTATTTGGTGCATAAATCTTTGCCATTGTCAACCACTCCTTACTGTACTTTAATGTTGCGCATAACGGCAGCCGCCTTGGTTGCTTTCAAGACAACAGCCGCCACCAGTTCGACTTCACCGGTCTTTACCGCACCACTGGTTTTGTAGTCCGGCAGCCACTGCTTAACTGGCAGTGCACCCGCTGGAGAAACTGCATGGAAACCGTCAAGACCAAAGCGTGCAGCATATAGAGATGTGCAGCCCTGGTCTGTACCATCCGCTGTCTTTACCGGTACCACATCAATGTTGCTTCCGGGCTTTGCACCGAAGTTTACCAGCGGAATCCCGGCATAACTTTCAATCTGCTGGCCGAGATCATTCTTGGTGGTCTGGTACATAGCCGCGCGGCGGGCACAAGCGCGGATTTTTGCAATCAGTTTGAGATTGCCGCCAATGAAAGACGGCGTACCGTCAAGGCCCATCAGGAATTCATCCAGTGCATCCAGGAAGTATTTATAATTCTTATCAATCATATCCGAAGTGGACAGGTCGATAATTGTACTGGGCGTGTATTCCGTACTAGACCCTGCAACCGCTTTTTCCAAGCCATCAAAGGTATTTGCATTGGTTGCAGAATCACCGTTAATGACAGTATCATTGAATAGCGCACTTGCCGCCTTGATTTTCTGCTGCATCTGGAGCGTGACCTCATTTGTGATACCACCCATATCCGCAATGACTCGGTCAATCTGGAAGCTGCCGCCGAAAATCTTGAGGTCAACGGATTGCCGGTCTTTGGTAACTTCCTGCGGTGCGTATTCATGGTTGACTTCACGGAATTCAGCAGTCGGCTGAGTCGTCAAGCGGGTATAACTGTAGGTCATGGTCGCGCCGCCGCCCTGCGGGGAAACGCAGTCATCAAAGGTCAGGTTGTTCATAAGGAAATTGCTCTTACGGAATTCGTCAATGACGAATGGCGACAGTTTATCCTGTGTGTTTTTCTTTGCTTCTTCAAGTGTTACGGGCATATTTCATCATCCTTTCAGTTTGTGCCCTCAGCGCTCTGCTGGGCGCTGAGGGACATTTCAATTGCTTCAGCCATTGTTTTCGGCTGTTCGTCACTGTCCTGCGGTAAGCCATCCCTGTTCTCTGCAGGCTTAAAGCCCTTAAAAGTAGGCTTTGCGTCTGCTGCTCTGAACAGCATCTTGCTATCCTCAGCTTTTTGCAGCTTCTGAATTTGGTCGGACAGACCTTTCAGGCTGCCGTCCTCTGCAAATTCTGCCTTCTCCGGGTCAAGCCCATTCTGCTTCAGTAAAAATGACACGGCCGGAACATTAATAGCGCCTGCTTTTGCAAGTGCCAGCTGAACTGCGCTGCCTACTTTCTGCTCTTTAAGCTGCTTTTCATAGTCGGATTTGTTGGTAGCGTTCTGTGTCTGCAGTTCGGTAATGGTCTGCTGCAGCTTTTCCGGGTCAGCCTTTTTCAGCTGCTCAATCTGGGTATCACGGATAGCAACGTCCTTTTCCAACTGCTTTTTGGTGGCATCCAGTGTGTCATATTCGGTCTTTTTGATGTACTCTTTCAGCTCTTTAGCGGACTCGGCAGCGACTTTTTCGGCTGCCGCATCATCAAGGCCAAGTGCTTTTAACTGTTCTTTTGTCATTGGTTACCTCCTGATTTTAAGTATGAAAAAAGCAGCCATATGGCTGCCTGCTTCTGATTTATGAAAAATTAAAGCCTATGCATGCTGTTTTGCCCATTCGTTATAGGTCATATCTTCCGGCACATAGTAGGTCTTGCCATCCTCCCCGCGTGCAGCACGCTGTCCTGATGTCTCAAAATCAACAACCGGCGCTTTACAGCAGCGGCAGTTTGCATGAAGCGGCGGTGCATTAACACCTGGTTCTTCTTCTGAAAGTGGGAACTGCTGACCGTCCATATCACCACAGATAGGACAAGTATGGCTGTCCAGTGCAGCGACAACCTCATACTTCTTGACGCCCAGTTCATTAAAATTATCGGACTGCGCTTGGTTGGCGAAATGTGCAGATTCAGTTTGTACCAGCGTCTGCGCCCGGTGCTCAGACACACCAAAGCGGTCGGACAGGTGCTTTGTCAACTTGTCTGGTGGATCGCCGCGGATGATGCTCTGCGTCAGCCCTGCATCCAGTTCCTGCACCAGCTGTGCACAGTTCTTCCAGATGCGTTCGCTGAAATCAGAACCATCTGCCGCCCAAGGCTTTGACAGTACTTTGTTAACCTGTACCGTGTCAATTTTTGCAAACGGTGCACCATGGCCAACACCCTTTTGTACTTCATAGGCGGTGTGGTAGTACGTGGAAGTATAAACTTCTTGGAGCAGCAGGTGCAGACCATCATCAAGATTGCCGGATGCTTCATAAGCATGTTGCCAGCACTGCAATTTCAACGCTTCATAGCGGCTGATATGGACGCGGGAGGACGCATTGACAAGTTGCTTTTCCCAATCAGCTGAAATGCCGTTTTCTTTGCCGTGCTTGATGTACTCCTGTACCGTCCACTGAAATTCCTCTAGTTCGTCGTCCTGAAGCATTTTGCGGGCTTCGGCCATGCTGATACCGTTATTATCCGCAAACTTGGCATACCAGCGTTCAATGTCGGCCTGCAAAGACTTTGCCGCCTTGCGGTACGCCGTTGCAACGTCCGTGCCGTAGGTATCAGCCTTGTGCATTTCCGCATCCATGAGGGCAGCCATACGCTGTGCCCAGTATTCACTGTTCTTCATAGTTGCTCACCTGCTGCCCGCCGCTGTCATCGTGCTGCGGGAACGTACCGCCGTCGTACATCTGCATATCTTCCTGCTTCTGCTGTTTGAGTTCGGCCAGTTCCTGGTCCACATCATCCACAAACGGATGGTGCGCCAAAATCGTGCGGTCACTGACAAGGCCAACGCTGTCCTTACATTGCTGGATAATGTCGGATTGGTTAATCAGCACATTGCGGTTGAACGTGATTTTTACTGGTGTGCCGTCAAAATTACCTACCCCGCTGTTTGCAAGGTGGGCATTCACAAACCACAGAAGCCGCTCAAAACTGGCCTGAAATTCGGTTTCCATCGCGTTCGCGTCCAAATCAATATCTGAGTACATACTCTGGATATTCATCTGGTTCGGATTGCCGGAAAGCCGGTCGTCCTTGGCATCATAGCCGCGGGCGTTTTCAATCAGTGCTTGTTTAAACAGTGACAGGATTGTTTTGTAATTCTCAGCGTTTAGCTCAACATTGAGTGTTTTTACATCGCCGCCGGGTCCGCTGCTGTCACTGCGCACCTTGACTGCGCCGTAGGTTGCAAGGTTGCGCCGCAACTCTCCGAGGTCTGTGCCGTCATAGTTTGTAACAACCAGAATCGTATTGCGCGGGTCTTCCAGCATCCCATTTTCAAATGCAGATTCCATAAGATTGATAGCATCCTGTAACGGCTTCACGCGTCGAATCAGCGGAATTTCCGCAGCATTTGCTTTCCACGCTACAAGCGGAATTTGCGACCAGTTCAGCGTCTGCCCATCAACCGTCACATATGGTGTATGCCACGGCGCTTCCGGTATCAGAACACCATTATCATAAACATAATAATAAATGCCGTCCGGCGTGAACGCTTCCACATGTTCGACTATCTTTTCTGTTTCACCCTCATAGGTTTCGATCTCATAGAGATAAATTGCCGCATCCAACACCGTATGCTCCGCGTCCGCCCAAAATGGCAAAATTTGATATGGCTCAAACCGGCGAAACGCAAAGCTGCCTTGTTCGTCATAGTAAGGCATGAGCCAGCCAATGCCGCCATTCAGCGCATCCTCCCCCAACAGTCGCAGCTGCCGCAGGAATGCCGCACCAAACGCAGTTTGCAATTGGGCGGTGTATTGCTTATCCTCGCTGTCAAAGGTTGGCGGCTTGCCCAGCAGATAATCCGTTTTTTGCGCAACCATACGGGCGTACTGATTATCCACAATTTGTGCATTCGGCAGGTTATGTACAATCGCCAACTTGCCATCTTTGCCGATTACCGTTCGCTGGTGGTGCAGAATGTCCTGCTCGCCGTGCTGGTACCTGACACCGACAATCTGCATTCGGCGCTGTGGGGACTGCTTCCACTGGCTAATCTGTCTGGCTAAAAACTGCCGGTCACTCATGCGGCTGGCTGCTCCTGCCTGCACAATGCCGTTAATGTGGGTTGTCTCGGTTTCTCCCTGAAAAAAATAGGGCGTGTCTCTCACCTCTTTTACTCAAAACTGAAAGTCGGACCTTGCAGGATGGTGTTCACAAAG
>ENA-UOOE01002397-UOOE01002397.1-fermentation-metagenome-genome-assembly--contig:-NODE-2397-length-13497-cov-3.244978_pt1 | contig 13497 bp, 12 predicted proteins | sample MGYA00245776_ERZ724021 | MGnify/ENA primary metagenome ERZ724021 (study PRJEB28704, sample SAMN03018321) | fermentation metagenome | biome: anthropogenic terrestrial biome; feature: soil; material...
TCCCGATCGTCTTTTTTTTAATCGGACGGTTGGGAGGTCTGAACGAAACGGTAAATACACCTACAAATCCGTTGTTCGCTCAGCTTTATGGGATTATGCAGTATAAACAAAGTCCTTCAACCTCTGCACTTTACGGGATATTAGGCAATTCCACTGATCTTCAAATCGTTTCCGACGCTTCGAGAGTTTTTATGTGCTTGGGACTTCTTCTGGTTATTACTGTCGGACTTTCAAGCATTGGATTTTTTTATGTTCTTCGTGGCCTTGCGAGAAGCGAATATGTATCGGTCTGGCGCGATTTTTTTGACGCAATAAAGAAGAATTTCAAACAGGGTATCATTATCGGAGTCATCGATTCGCTCATAATATATGTACTTTTATATGATTTTGCATCCTATTATATGAACTCCGGAGATTTTTTAATCAATGTTTTCTATTTTGCGATAATACTTTTCATACTCATATACTTTGTTATGCGTTTTTATATCTATACGATACTGGTCACCTTCGATCTCCCCATAAAGAAGATTTTTAAAAACGCCCTTATTCTCTCCATTTTGGGTTTTAAGCGGAATGCTGTCGCTCTTATCGGAAGTGCTGCGTTGATATTAATCAGCATTTATTTGTCTATTTTGCTACCTCATCTCGGTATCGTGCTTCCGTTTGTAATAACTATATCTGTTATCGGTTTTTTAGGCGCATACTGTATTTATCCTACGATAAAAAAATATATGATAGACCCCTATTATAAGGAACATCCGGAAGAGCTTCCGGAGGAATCAGATGAAGAACCCATTTTTAAGGATAGGGGATAAATTAAAATAATTTTATATGGTATGATATTGCATAGGTTTATATTATCTTCGCTACCAGCTCACATGCGACCATTTCTGTAAAAATATATTGTTGGATTAAGTCGGGTGCAGGTGACCATGCCGGTTCTCTCACATTACTTTTTTACAAAAGCAACTTGTGGTTGACAAAAAGAAAATGTGGGTTGGTAGTACACAACTACACTTCGCATTAGAATGATGATATAATATTGAAAAGGTGATGGTTTATATGGAATTTCATGAAAAGCTACAGAATTTACGAAAAGAAAAAATAATGACTCAAGAAGAATTGGCTGAAAAATTAAATGTTTCAAGGCAGGCTGTTTCCAAGTGGGAATCTAATCAGACAATGCCCGAAACGGATAAAATCATACAAATTGCAAACTTGTTTGATGTCTCACTTGATTATCTTTTAAAGGGTGAAAAAGAAACGCAAAATAAAAAGCGCCTTATTTACAACACAACACAATTGAAAAAGCCTAACAGAAGTTTCGTTACAGGAATAGTTGTTTTATCGTTGGGGTTCGTTGGAATTCTAACTTTTTGTATTCTGTATATATTGCATCCGATAAATTTGATTAATGAAAAAGGAATTTATTCAGGATTTAACATTTTTTTGAGAGCGAACGATATGTGGATTATGTTCTTAATTTGTTGTGTATTTAGTTTTTTAGGCTTACTGTTGATTTCTAAAAATATCATTGCCAATATTTTCACTAAAATATGTAGAGCGTACATTCGACAAAACCGATTCGTCAAATATGGTATTATTATATCATTTTTAGGAGCAGTGATGATTTTCGCTTCATTAATAATAAACCTTAGTCAGGTAGGTGTTGTTTCACATACATTTGAAACAGTTGATTCTATATCAGGTAAAACAGTTGATATTATATCGGATACTGTTCAACAACGGTCATTCAATCCAATGATTTTACTGATATCTTCATTGATGGTTATGGTATCAGGTCTTGTTATGCTAGCCATAGGTATTATAAAAAAGCTAAAAATAAATGATTAATTTCCCTTGCATCTTTTTTGTTACCTCTTTACATCAAAATTTGACAAAAAAATTATAAGGGCAGGAGAGCATATGTTTTCCTGCCCTTTTTTAATGCATCTTTCTTTACATATTTTATCTTGAAACAAGGTTAACAGTGTGTTATTATAAATTGATTAATTATATATGGTATGTGAGATATGAGCGAAAGCAACGATAAAAATTACAATCCATATAAAATTCCCAAAAGAGGTTTATCCGACGAAAACAACCTCTTGTTCTCTGTGCCTCCGAATAAAAATAACCAGGGCAATTATTTTGAAAAACAAAAATTTGCTGAAATAGATATAGAGAACGATATACCGGTTTCACATAAAGCCATTCCAATAACAAAGCCAGACGGGTATGTTCTTGATGAAAAACGAGGAATATTTGAGTCCATGAGGGAAATTTTAAGAAAAAATCATTCCTCTTATTTTATAAATTCGCGGTTTTACGACAAACAAGTTCAATACGAAAAATCGAAGGTTTTTTATTTTCAAGCGGTTTTTATGAAAGATTTTGAGGATGATTATGATAAAATCGTTCCTTTTTCAGCTTATTTTCCGTATTATCAGATGATGAGCTACGAGCAGCTAAGAACCTACTTTACTTGGCGGACGGGCGTCAGAAAGGGAGAGGTCAGAAGCACTTCTCTGTCCTATGCTTTTATTTACATCTATGAGCTTTTGAACAACATAGGAGTGGAGAACGCAGAGGACGGTCTTGACAAGCTTATGTTTTTTCGAAACTTCTATAAAATGCACGATAACAAGATAGAGAAGTATTTAAAAAGGTGGGTTAGGGATTACTACGTATATTATCAGTTTTCAAAGCCCTTTACAGAATTTGTAAGCGAGCATAATTTATCCGATGATTACCCTGATGTTACGAGAACCGAAACAATTGATATCGACAGATTTGAAACATATAGCGCAGTATCAAAATACAATATATGCCAATCGGTTTTTTATGTAAAAGAAACCGAGAAACTCATCCGAAACTGTTTTGAATATGTTATTACAAGGTTAGACAAAACGTTTGAAAAATCGGGGATAAATTTAAATGAGTTGATTTTTTGCCCGTCTAAATGCCAAACTGTATGGACTCCTTTTTCAGGCGCATTATTCTACCCTGTATTAAAACAACCCGATATACGAACTGCGTTATCAGAAAACGAGATTTATATCTGCGAAAAAAACAGATGGTATCTGAGTTCGATAATCACGCTTGAAAGCGGCAGGCACCTCGTGGGATATATTTTTAAACAAATGGAGTCGGTGCTTAGAAAGCTGACGGATTACAGATACTCACTCTATGCAAATATGGGTTCAGTCGGAGGCGAGGTTGCCCAAAAAATCCTGCGAACGGGTATCTCTTTGGAAAAAGAAATCACTGATGCGGTAGAGGACTTTTACACTGAGGAAAACAGAGTTGTTGTTGCTGTTGATGAGAGCTCGTTAAGTAAGATAAGGCAGGAGGCACAAATCACTCAGGAAAACCTTATCGTGCCAGATAGCGATGGGCAAACCGTATCTGATTTAAAATACGATGAAATATCTACCGAAAGTCCCGCAGATATACCAGTTTCCGAAAAAAATGACGATTTCGACGAAGAATCGGATTGCTGGACATGCTTTAAAAACTCACTGAACATTACAGAAAAAGAAGCTCTGGCAACCGTAATTTCGGGTGGTGACTTTAAATATTTCGCAGATAAAAAAGGAATTATGGCCGAAGTGCTTGCGGACATTATCAATGAAAAAGCTGCCGATATAATCGGTGATAATATACTTGATTACAGCGATGAAGCGGTAATATTCGATGAATATATAGAGAAAGTAGAATTTTTGGTGGAGTGATATGGGAGTAAAGGTGCCTTTAAGAATCGCTAATATTATAATCAACGCGTTAAAGGGCGGGGTTGTACCGAGGGTAGGATTGGAGTATATCACCGTTGGCAGGTCACAGGAAATTGCAGCCATTCTGCGTGATATAGAGATGATAGCCGACGGCGGCGCATCTTTCCGCTTTATTGTCGGTAAATACGGAAGCGGAAAAAGCTTTTTGCTTCAGACCATCAGGAATTATGCAACGGCAAAAGGCTTTGCCGTAGTAGACTGCGACCTTTCACCCGAGCGTCGTTTTTCGGGCACAAAAGGGCAGGGGCTCGCCACATATAAGGAGCTTATACAGAATCTCTCAACAAAATCAAAACCCGACGGCGGCGCACTACCGCTGATCCTGGAAAAATGGATTTCCGGTATTCAGGCGTCCGTAAGAGCACAGTCCGATGCTGAGGGCGAGGAATTTGACGGGTTAGTTGAAAAACAGATATATACAGTCGCTAATTCTCTTGAGGGAATGGTGAACGGTTTTGAGTTCGCAAAAGCCGTTGTAATTTACTGGAAAGCTTACCGAAACGATGATGCTGCAACAAAGTCCAATGTGCTTAAGTGGTTCAGAGGAGAGTATGCCACCCGTAAGGAAGCAAAGACAGACCTTGACATAAATTTCATCGTAACTGATGAAACCTGGTATGATTTTTTGAAAATTTTCGCAGTATTTCTTGTAAACACCGGATATAAGGGATTGCTCGTAATCATAGATGAGCTGGTAAATATTTTCAAGATACCGAACTCTATTACAAGACAGAACAATTACGAAAAAATACTTACCATGTACAACGATGTACTGCAGGGCAAGGCGAAATATATCGGTTTTCTTATGGGTGGAACACCGCAGTGCATAGAGGATAAGTACAAGGGAATTTTCAGCTACGAAGCGTTGCGTTCCCGTCTGGCGGAAGGGCATTTTTCAACAGAGGATACAAAGGATTTATCTGCACCGATAATCCGACTTCAAATGTTAACTCAGGAGGAAATGTATGTACTGATCGAAAAACTACGGGATATACATGCTTTTTTATTTGATTATACTCCTACTGTAAGCCACAACGATCTGCTGTATTTTCTGACAGTGGAATATAACCGGGTAGGCGCAAAGACACATATTACCCCCCGTGAAATAATACGTGATTTTATTGAACTTGTAAATATACTGCACCAGAACCCGCAAAAAAGCATATCGGAGATCTTAGGCAGCAACAGCTTTGAAATGGCAAAGGGCGGTATTACCGATGAGGAAATACACGCAGATTTTCAGGAATTTGAGGTTTAGACAGTATGGATGTTTTTAACAGACTTGCGCCTTTTATACAGGATTTCATTTATCAGAGTGGCTGGGAGGAGTTGCGCGGCATTCAAGTCGCCGCCTGCGAGGTGATTTTTGGCGGAGATGATAACCTTCTGCTTTCGTCCGGCACGGCATCGGGTAAGACCGAAGCCGCTTTTCTTCCGGTGCTTACGGAGCTTTACGAAAAACCTTCCAAATCGGTGGGAGTAATGTATATTTCACCGCTGAAAGCATTGATCAATGATCAGTTCAAGAGACTCGAGCAGCTGCTTATAGATTCCAATATCCCTGTATGCAAATGGCACGGCGATGCCTCCATGACAAAAAAGAATGAGCTTATAAAACATCCGCAGGGCATTATTCAAATAACTCCGGAATCGCTGGAGAGCCTGCTGACCAACAAGCGTGGAGCATGTCTGCAAATGTTTTCGGATCTGCGTTACATCATCATCGACGAGGTTCACCAATTCATGCGCGATGTTCGGGGAGTGCAGCTCTTATGCCTTTTGGAGCGACTGCAAAAGCTTACGGGTGTAACTCCGCGCAGAATAGGGCTTTCTGCCACTCTCGGGGATGTTTCACAGGCTCAGTCATGGTTGAATACCGGCACAGACCGCGTTTGCGCCGCTCCCTTAACCGATGAGGGAAAAAAGAAGATAAAGTTATTTATCGAACGATTTGTCAACCTACACGATATAAGGGACACCGAAAACAGCGATAGCAGCGACAACACAATTTCAACGGGAGGAAACATAGGCAACCGAGAACATTACGAATATCTGTTCAACATAACCCTTGATAAAAAGACAATAATATTCACAAACAGCAGGGAAGAAACCGAGCTTGTTATTGCAAACCTTAAAGAAATCGCCTCTGTAAAAAAATCCCCCGATGTTTACCGTGTGCATCACGGAAATGTCTCCGCACTTATAAGGGAGAACACCGAGGATGAGATGAAGTCCGCCGATGAAAAGATAGTAACCGGCGCAACCGTTACTTTAGAACTGGGAATAGATATCGGTTCTCTCGATCAGGCTGTGCAGATCGGCGCTCCGCTGACCGTTTCCAGCTTTGCACAAAGGTTGGGACGCTGCGGGAGGCGAGGTCAAATTCCTCAGCTTTTGTTTACTTTTGTCGAAGATATAAGAATAAATTCTGCAGATACTCTCGGTCCTATAAACTGGGAATTTCTGCGCATTATTGCAATAGTCGAACTGTATACCAAAGAGCATTGGATGGAGCCGATTCCTCCCCAGCGTCACGCTTATAATCTATTGTATCATCAGACAATGAGCTACTTAAAAAGCAGCGGAGAGCTCTCTCCGGCAGCTCTTTCACAGGCTATACTCACCTTGGGGTGCTTTACAAACATTCCCCAGAGCGATTATAAACGCTTGTTAAGTCATCTTTTGGATACAGAGCAGCTCCAGCGCACCGAACGGGGCGGTCTTATCATCGGTAGGGAAGGTGAAAAAATTGTAAACAACCATCACTTTTTAACAGTTTTTATTACACCGGAATATTTGCTTGTAAAGGACGAGAACCGTACCATAGGTACGGTAGATAAGGTTTATCCCGTGGGCGTACGCTTTGCACTTGCGGGTTTGACATGGGAAACTGTTGATGTAAATATAAAATCAAAAGTAATTTTTGTAAAAAGAGTGCCGGGTATTTCCGTAGTGGACTGGTATGTGGATTTTGAAGTGGAGCTTCATACCAGGCTCGTGCGAAAAATACGCGAGATTCTAAAAACCGATGGCACTTATCCGTACCTTAGCGAGAGGTGCCGTGAAAGACTGACTGAAATACAGTATATCGCACGTAACAGCGGGATTCTCACTAATCTGGTAACACCGCTTTCGGACACAAAGTACGCAGTTTTTCCCTGGGTGGGAACACGACAGCTCATAACCCTGAATTACGCCCTTAGACGTAGAAAGATAAAAAGCAAACTACCCTGGAGAACCTGTGTTTATCTTGAGGTTTTTTATAACGGGACGGCAGAGGAGCTTGAAAGTGTTATAGAGGATATTTTAAGTTCTGATTTGGACCTTTACGATTTGTTTTTACCAGACAATATACAGATTGACGGGAAGTATAATGAATTTATACCGGTTGACCTTCTGCGAAAACAATTTATCGAAGATTATTTAGACTTCGAGGGATTGAAAACCGATATGAAATCTTACAATGAATTGCTGTAATAATATCCAATAGCCATAATAAAATTTATCGGATTGAACATCCCCACTTGTTTTAAGCGTTGTTTTTACTTGAAAAGAAAGGGGTTTTATATGAGTAAAGTATATTTAGTAACCGGCGCTGCCGGTCATCTCGGCAGCACCATTGTCCGCAAGCTTACCGAAATGGGTAAGAAAATACGCATACTTATACTACCGGACGAGAAAAACTTACCCGAGGGCAATTACGAGCTTTTTCACGGTGATGTATGCATAAAGGAAAGCCTTGGGGATTTTTTCGATAACCAATCTAAAGACGATTTTATAGTCGTGCATTGCGCAGGTATTGTTTCGATAGCGTCAAAATATATTCAAAAAGTTTATGATGTCAATGTTACAGGCACAAAAAACATAGTTGATTTGTGTATTGAGCACAAGGTAAAAAAATTGGTTTATGTCAGCTCGGTTCATGCCATTCCGGAGAAGAAAAAGGGTGAAACCATAACAGAGGTGAATCAATTCAACCCCGATGATGTAATCGGTCTATACGCAAAAACAAAATCGGAAGCGACCGGATATGTGCTCTCTGCGGTGAAAAACGGTCTTGACGCGAGCGTTGTGCATCCTTCGGGCATATGCGGGCCGTACGATAACGGTAGAGGTCATATCACCACGCTCGTTATTGATTACATAAAAAGACGCCTTACATCCGGAGTGGGCGGCGGTTATGATTTTGTTGATGTTCGGGATGTTGCGGACGGAATTATTGCTTGCTGTGAAAAAGGCAGGGCGGGGGAATGCTATATACTTTCCAACAAGTATTATACTGTCAGGGAGGTATTACACATGCTTCACGAGATTACCGGCAGAAAAGAGATAAAGAGTTTTTTACCCCTATGGTTTATAAAGCTCACCGCACCAATCGCCGAGCTGTATTATAAAATTCTCAAACAGCCACCCTTATTTACACCTTATTCGATATATACAATCAACTCAAACGCATCTTTTTCTCATGAAAAAGCATCAGCGGAGCTGGGATATGAAACAAGGGATTTTAAGCAGACATTAGTTGATACAATCGAGTGGCTGAAGATGAACAAGCGCATATAAATGATAGGTTTTTAAGGATATTATGCCCTGATATGCATACATAAGAGCATTTCTTAATATATTCAACAGGGGTGCTTTTTTGTGTATGCGATAAAATTAAAGCCTTTATTAATAAGTATTCTTATCAGCGTCGGTGTTGGCGCATTTGCGGGTATAATCACCACCGGCACTGTTGATTTTTATGATGAAATACAGCTGCCCGGGCTATCTCCGCCAAGCTTCGTTTTCCCGATAGTATGGTCTGTATTGTATATACTTATGGGAGTTTCAGCCTATATGGTTTATTCGTCCGAAGCAAAGAGCAAAAATACCGCGCTAAAAATCTACGGCGTACAGTTACTGCTCAATTCTATATGGCCGCTAATCTTTTTTAATATGAGGAGGTGCCTTTTTGCTTTTGTTATTATTGTATTTTTATGGGCAATGATTTTTTTGATGATGGTATTGTTTTGGAAAATAAACAAAAAAGCCGCTCTGCTGCAAATACCTTATATTCTATGGGTCTCTTACGCAGCTTATCTTAATATTTCCATATGTATTTTAAACAACTGAAGTTTACTTATAAACGGAGTATTGCAGTTATTACGCATGCTCTGTTTTATATTTATGTAAAAAAACTCTTGACAACAGCGAAAATCTGTGTATAATTGTATTATGTAATTAATACAATGTTCAGAAAGGATTACGAAAAATGGCTTGGAACTTCACATCCGATCGTCCGATATACCTGCAGCTGATTGAGCATATTCAGGCAGACGTGATTAGTGGAAAATATGCCCCGGGTGTACGGCTACCGAGCGTAAGAGAGCTGGCAGCCGAAGCGTCCGTCAATCCAAACACAATGCAGAGAGCTCTGAGTGAGCTTGAGGAAAGCGGTCTGTTGATTTCGCAGCGAACAACAGGTCGTTTTGTTACGGAGGATTATAATATACTTGAAGAATCAAAGCTGCTTCTCGCAAGAAAAATTGCTCAGGAATTCAAACAAAAAATCAGCAAGCTCGGTTATAGTTCAAAAGATGCGATTGAGCTGCTTAAAAATCTATAAGAGGTGATAACGGAATTGGAAAACATTTTAGAATGCAGCAATCTTTTTAAGTATTATTCAGGAAAGCCGGCGCTCTATAACCTAAACGTTTCTTTTCCGAAAGGAAAAATAATAGGTCTTTTGGGTCCTAACGGAAGCGGTAAAACCACGCTTATTAAAATAGTCGCAGGTCTTTTGACACCGTCAAGCGGCACGGTAACAATCAACGGTATGAAACCGGGGGTTGAGACTAAGAATATGATTTCATATCTGCCCGAACGACAGTATTTCAGCTCATGGATGACTGTAAACGACATCCTGACAGTTTTTAACGAATTTTATACTGATTTTGATATCGCAAGAGCGCGTGATATGATGCAAAGACTCGGAATCACACCTGAAAATAAAATAAAAACTCTTTCTAAAGGCACAAAAGAGAAGGTTCAGCTTGTTCTTGTAATGTCAAGACGCGCAAAACTTTATCTTTTGGATGAGCCGATCGGCGGCGTGGATCCCGCAACACGCGATTATATATTGAACACCATCATAACCAATTATAATGAGGATTCCACAATTATCATTTCTACGCATCTTATTTATGAGATAGAGAAGATACTTGATGACTTTGTTTTCATTAACAGAGGTCAAATAGTTATGGGCGGTGAGGTCGATAGAGTACGCGCAGAGCGGAATATTTCTATCGATGAGCTGTTCAGGGAGGTTTTCAGATGCTAAATAAATTATTAAAATATGAATTCAAATCCACCTCAAAGACAATGATACCGCTGCTGCTTTCAACCTTAGCGTTGTCGATTCTTACTTCCGTCATTATGACTATCAGTATTAGAAACATTGAGTCGAGCATAGAGGAAAACGCTCTTTCAAACGTTCTTATGTCTTTATTTGCTACCTTTTCTATTTTTTCCTTGTTTGCGATTTTCGCTTCGGCAGTGGTGTTGACGATTTTTCTGTTTGCAAGATATTACAAAAATTTCTTTGCAGACGAAGGATACCTTACCTTTACGCTCCCGGCAACAACAGGTCAGCAACTGACATCAAAGTTTATCAGCGGTTTTGTTTGGACAGTTTTAGGCATGATTACAATAATAATTTCCGGCATAATAATCCTGCTTTTCGGAACGGCAACAAGTGGTGAAGTTATAAATAAAGAGTTGTATAACGTAATAGGAAACATACTTTCTGAATTAAAGGATCAAGTGGGCACAAGTAATTATATACTGTACATAACGGAAATTATAGTATCTTTTATGGTATCCTGTGCTTATAGGCTGCTTATGATATATTTGGCAATAACCCTGGGTGGTATTATCGCACGAAAGCATAAAATACTCTCGGCAGTCGGGTTTTATATTTTGATCAGCTTTGTCATAAGCTCTTTGACAAGCACTGTTACATCGTCAATGTTCATAAGCACTTTTAGCGTAATAGATGAGGATGAGATAATTAACGCTTTTATCAGCATTCCTCACAGGCTTTTATTATTCGATATAGTCTTATCCGCAATATTCGCGTTAGCGGCTTATATTTCAAACTATTTGTTGTTAAAGAAAAAACTGAATCTTGAATAAAAATAAAAAAGGAAGTCCGTAAGGGCTTCTTTTTTTACGAGTTTTTATTGTATTCGTTAGTATTTTATGATACTATCATAAGAAAAACAAGGATGTTTACATCTGAAAGGCATATAAAATACAATGCAATTCTTTGACCTGCTACTACTCGCTGTCGGATTATCTATGGACGCTTTTGCCGTTTCCATCTGCAAGGGCATTACAGTAAGGAATATGAACTTTAAAAAAGCCCTTGCAGTGGGCTTGTATTTCGGGTTTTTTCAGGCGATTATGCCTTTTGTCGGGTACATGTTCACGGACATTTTCAGCGAGCAGATAAAATCCTTTGACCATTGGGTAGCTTTCGGACTCCTTGTTCTCATAGGTATAAAAATGCTTAAAGAAGCGTTTGAAGAAGAAAACAATCAATGCGGAATAAGTACGATCAGATTTACAGATATGATACCTCTTGCCGTCGCTACAAGCATTGATGCGCTTGCGGCTGGAATAACCCTTTCGATAAATGAAGCCGAAATCTTTTCTTCGGTCGCTCTGATAGGTACGGTCACATTTATTTTATGCGTTATAGGCGCAAAAGTCGGGGGCTTTTTCGGCTGTAAATTCCAAAAGATAGCCGAAGTTTTAGGCGGTGTAATATTGATTCTGCTCGGTATAAAAATACTTTTAGAGGATTTAGGTCTATTCAGTATAAATCTATTTTAGAGTTTTATTTTCCAATCGGTTTAAAGTCCTTAAAGAAAAATTCGGTTTTACCCCATCCCTGAGGTGAGCAGGTGTTGCCGAGCCCGTCCTCCCATCCGTCGCATACAGGGCATGCTCCGTTATCAAGAAGCTCCATAATGCGGACGGTATCGTTTATGTCGGGTCTGTATAGGTTTCCCATTATATCACCGTCTTTGTTTTTTACAAAAAACCGTATAAAATCGTCAATTGAACCGTCGTACTGCTGTACCGTGCATAAGCAGCGGTTACAGCGCCATTTTCCTGTATGCAGGCAGACAATCTCATAAGCCGGTAAAAATCCGTCGCACCGCTTTACAAAACCGAACATTTCTTCAAATAACCTGTTAATACTCTCGGGTTCTGCCGCGGTATTACCAAAAGGTTTACCTGTGAACAGCATAAAGCATACTGCCGCCTCATCTGCGGCGGTATGTTCTATATAGTCCTCTCCGTATAAAAAATTCTCTTTAACGATAAACATTACCGGCTAATTCCTGTTCATATTCAGCGATACCGTATAGCTGCTGTCAAAACTGTTTTTCCAGACAGAAACAACCTCGTAATCGATACTGATATTCATATCCGGCCACATACTGCGGTTTTGGCTTCTTTCCTCGCTCCATGTTATTTCATTATTGCTGTCATACAGCTTGGCATCAGTTATGCAGATATTCTTCAAATAAAGGTTTTCATCAGTATTATACAGGGTTATTTCAACAAAATCGTCATCCGTGTATTTTCCGTCAGTGTTGAATTTCACGTCGTCCGGATAATCCAGAGCATAGTTTTGCAGATATGAGGTATTGCTCCCGTCTGAAAACGAGTAGGCGGCTTCAAATTCTATGCTGTCTGCAATTTTGTTTTCCGTAATGTCAAAAATGGTGAGAGAAGCTCTGCCATCCTTCAAGGAGGAGTCGAGTAACAGTCTGTAGTCCCGGTCGTATTCAAGAAGTGTATGGGATTCATACCATGTCGGTGTACCTTCGCTTGCTGTATAAAGATTATAGAAAGCATGCCAGGCACCTTCTGTTCCCGAATAGCATAGTCCGGCGTCAAGGCAGTTTACCCAATTCCCACCGTCATCGAAAATATCGATTCCGAGAAATAAATATGCGTTTACGAATTTCCCGTCACTTTTTCTTATGTTGTTAAGCTCGATTTGGCTCAGCTTTATATCGACGGACGCTTTATTATAGCCTTTTTTTGAATAGACAGCGTATGCGGGGCCGTCAGTGTCACCCATTTTACCGCTTCCGTTGCTGTAATTAAGATTAGTCATATACGGTGTGCCTAAATCGTTTTTAACCATCTTTGAACTCTCCGTGTCAACGATGCTCTCTTTGCCTGAAATGTCTGTTCCTGTATCAATACATCCGGGAGTAGTAATAACAACAAGAGCGATAAAAATCAACGCCAAGGTTTTTTTCAGGTGCCTCATACTTTTTCCTCCTTATCAGGTAAATACCCCCTCAAAAATCACGGTATCAAAATCCGCCGGCGCCTTCTCGTCTTTACCCCGAACTGTCCAGGCAACTGTCAGGGGTCTGTAAAGCTTTTTGCAAATTCGGAATGTAAAACATTTTTTATCATTATGACGAAAGGCGATAAAATCAGGCTTTGCTAAAAAATTAAGCAGCAGATTCTTTAATGCAAAAGTTATAAATAAGCCTAATTCCCGTCTTTCTTCGGAAAAATTTTTAGAAAGTATTCCCCTCACAATTTCAGGATTGTTTTTGCGGAAATATCTAATTGCAAGAGGGTTGAAGCTCTCGACACACAATTTAGGTGAGTAATTTTCAAGGAT